>Ga0209519_10000003_pt1 | contig 132680 bp, 116 predicted proteins | sample Rifsed13ft1_FD_184005 | JGI IMG/M metagenome (GOLD analysis project Ga0209519, IMG submission 184005) | Soil microbial communities from Rifle, Colorado, USA - sediment 13ft 1 (version 2) | ecosystem: Environmental > Terrestrial > Deep subsurface > Rock core/Sediment | place: Rifle, Colorado...
TCCCGAATTGGAATCCGCACCATCCAGACGCTTTCAGAAATGCCTGCCGAAGTATTGCAACGCATGATTGGCAAGAACGGCATCGAGATATGGAAAAAAGCAAACGGCATCGACAATAATCCCGTGGAACCCTATACGGAACGGAAATCAATTTCGACCGAACATACCTTTGGAGAGGACACCATCGACATTCAAAAACTGAAATCAGTGCTTGTGGGCATGGTCGAAAAACTGGCTTTTCAGCTGCGGTCCGAAGAATGGCTGACCTCAACCGTGGTTATCAAGATACGATATGCCAATTTCGATACTGAAACCAAACAATGCAAAATAGCCTATACCTCAGCCGACCATATTCTGACCCAAAATGTCACGGACTTATTTGAAAAACTGTACCAGCGCCGCATGCGACTCCGCTTGATCGGAATTCGTTTCAGCGGACTCGTCAGAGGCACCTACCAAATCAATATGTTTGAGGACACCGAAGAAATGCTCTCGCTATACCAAGCCATGGACAGGATGAAAAGCAGATACGGCTTTGATGCCGTAATGCGTTGTGCCGGGGCGACGTTCAAGCCCAATAACAAAGGCGAAATTTTGAAACGCAAATCATAACACAATGTACCTCAACTGCCATTCTTACCATTCCCTGCGCTACGGTACCATCCCGCTGGACGAGCTCATTCGGCAAGCCGCTGACTGTAATGTCAAGGCGATGGCATTAACGGATATCAACACGGTGACCGGGATTTATGATTTCATAAAAGGCTGCGAAGAAGTCAACATCAGACCACTCGTAGGGATAGAATTTCGCTGCAACAATCAATTGCGCTATATCGGCTTGGCCAAAAACGCAAACGGGCTGGCCGAAATGAACCGCTTTCTGACCAAACACAATTTCGAGAATAGCCCCTTGCCATTGGCGGCTCCTGAGTTTAACGATGTATGCATCATTTATCCTTTCGAAAATAGGCCAAAGGTTTTGAAGGGACAGGAATATGTGGGAATTTCTCCGGAGCAGCTTCCAAAATTGTTCCTCCCGGAATGGAGGGCCCGGCTTGACAAAATGGTGGTGCTACAATCCGTCACCTTCCGGACAAAAAGAGAATTCAATTTGCACAAAATACTCCGTGCCATTGACACCAACGTAATTTTATCAAAACTCACCGAAAACGATTATTGCAAAACATCTGAGGTAATGGTTCCCTTGGAGGAATTGCTTGCCCAATTTGAGGAGTATCCGCAAATCATCCAAAACACCGAAAAAATCATCGGACAGTGCCATTACGAATTCGACTTCAAAACGCCCAAAAACAAAAAGTACTATTCGGGAAGCCAAAAAAGTGACATGCAACTTTTGACCAATCTCGCCCGAGAAGGCTTATTGAAAAAGTACGGTAATGACAATCCGCAAGCGGAAGCAAGAGTGGAAAAGGAATTGAAGGTCATTGACCAGTTGGAATTCAGCGGTTATTTCCTGATCACCTGGGACATAATCCAATACAGCATCAGTCAGGGCTTTCTTCACATCGGTCGCGGTAGCGGCGCCAACAGTATCGTAAGCTATTGTTTGGGCATAACGGACATCTGCCCTATTGAACTGGATTTGTATTTTGAGCGCTTCCTGAATGTCAACCGCAAGAGCCCTCCCGATTTTGACATTGACTGGTCCTGGAAAGAACGCGACACCATTCTGAGGTACATTTTTGACAAATATGGTGCGGATCATGTGGCTTTTTGCGGAACCAACGTCGAATTTAAATACCGCTCCATATTCCGGGAAGTGGGCAAAGTGTTTGGCCTGCCCAAAGAAGAATTGGATCAATTGGCCAAAAACCCGATGGCCTTACACGATAAAAACAAAATCGTAAAGCTAGTCCAAGAATACGGGATGCTACTCGAGAAATACCCCAATCAGAGAAGCATGCATTCCTGCGGGATATTGATTTCGGAAGAACCCATCACCAATTATACCCCTTTGGAAATGCCTCCCAAGGGTTTTCCGATCGTGCTCTTCGACATGCACGTTGCGGAGGACATCGGTTTTGAAAAATTTGACATCCTCAGCCAGCGCGGCATTGGCCATATCGATGACAGTGTCAAGCTGATAGAGAAAAACAGGGGAATCAAAGTCGATATCCGCGATACGACTTTATCAAAAAATGAGGCCAAGGCCAATGCGTTTCTGAGCCATGGAAAAACCATTGGCTGTTTCTATATCGAAAGCCCGGCCATGCGGGGGCTGTTGCGCCGCCTCAAATGCGACAACTACAAGACCCTCGTAGCGGCCTCATCGATCATCCGCCCGGGTGTTGCCCAATCCGGCATGATGAAAGAATACATCTTCCGGCATAACCATCCGGACCGTTTCGAGTATTTTCATGATGTTTTTAAGGAACAACTCGGCGAAACCTACGGTGTTATGGTCTATCAGGAAGACGTGATTAAGATCGCTTTGCATTATGCGGGACTTCCCGCCGCCGATGGTGATATTTTACGTCGGGCCATGAGTGGCAAAGGCCGATCGAAGGCGGCTTTACAAAAAGTGAAAGACAATTACTTTGCTTGCTGCGCGCAAAAAGGGCATCCTTTGAAGTTGAGCGAAGAAATATACCGACAAATTGAATCCTTTGCCGGTTACTCGTTCTGTAAGGCACACTCCGCTTCCTATGCGGTTGAAAGTTACCAAAGCCTCTACCTCAAGGTATATTACCCTATTGAGTTCATGGTCGCCGTGATCAATAACCATGGCGGTTTTTACCGTACCGAAGTCTATGTGCACGAAGCCAAGATGTCTGGGGCAACCATACACAATCCATGCGTCAATAAAAGTGAATACGAAACGGCATTATATGGGATCGACGTCTATCTTGGCTTGATGCAGCTCGAAGGTTTGGAAACCAAAATAGCGCATTTTATAGTTAGGGAGCGCGAGGCACACGGCGAATTCGGATCGTTGGAGGATTTCATCAACCGCATTCCGATAGGCATTGAAGGTATACAGATTCTGATTTTTATCGGCGCCTTCCGTTTTACAGGCAAGACAAAAAACCAGTTGCTGGTGATTGCCAGACTGATCCTGGTCAATTTCAAACCCGAAAACAGAAACCTGATGCTCCTTCAGGAACCTATCAAGGAATATACGCTGCCCGTACTCGAACGCTCCGCTTTTGAAGATGCCTTCGACGAAATCGAGCTGTTGAGTTTCCCGGTTTCCTGCACCCCGTTCGATTTGCTGCAGACAAAATATCGCGGACAAGTAATGGCAAAGGACTTATTAAGTCACCATAAAAAGACCGTAAAGATGATCGCTTATCTTATTTCCAGAAAGCACGTGCCCACCAAAATGGGAGCCATGTATTTTGGAACCTGGATTGATCATGAAGGAGAATATTTCGATACCGCACATTTTACAAACAGCCTTCAAAAATATCCCTTTCAAGGGGGCGGATGTTATCTGCTTCTCGGAACTGTCGAGGTTGATTATCATTTCCCCACCATTACCGTCAGCAAAATGGCCAAAATGCCCTTCGTGCCCGATCCGCGTTATTCCAACACAAGCGACAGACAATATAAAGTGCACGAGCAGATTCGGGAAGATGTGAGCATGACGCATCGGGCGCCCTATCCACAGGAGCACGAAATTAATCTACCAAGGCATAAAATGGGTTAACCAAAAAAATTAAAACGACCTGAATCAAAAAATGGAAAGCAATTGCATAAAAAAAACCCGAAACTCAGGTCTCGGGTTATTTGATGCATCTCAATAATCAGTCTTCTAAATCCCCCAGTTTTCAAAGGCATGAATCATTCTTCTTACATTATTAATATATTCATGATGATTATAAATCGTGCCATTTTTTCTTTCGCTAAAACTATCATTTATTTCATCCCCAACACTGCTACTTGAATAGTTTACAATCGTTTTTTATTTTATTGTTTTTATCTACAATAAATTACCTATGCATTGACATATCAATTTTTATGCACTTGAAAAACCGCCTTCTAATCATAGGGAATTCTCAGCCGAGAAAAATCAGTTGATTTTGTCCAAGATTGTCAGACACAAGACATCGACGATAGAAATTTTACTTACAAAAAGTACTTTTCACTCGCATTCTATTTAAGGTAACTCCTTCTGTTTCCGCAAAATAAAATCGATGCCGTCAACGATATCGCCTTCTGCAGATGTCTTTATCGTGAAATATTGGCATGGTGGATCCGCCACAAAATTAAGATTGCTCAGCTGCTCCATATCTACGCAGGCTCTATATTCCCCTGGTTTAAGTCCCAGTTTGTATATGTAGCCATCTGACTCCGAAAGTGTTTCCGCCACGACTGTTTCGCCGTCTTTTTTGTATATTTTAATAGAAATTCGGCCTATCCCTTTCAACGAATTTTCTTTATCGATATATGTCATACCACTAATTTCTCCCATCGAGAGAATAGGCACGTCAATACGTTTGAACTGATTTGGATCTACTAAAACTTGGTAGGTTTTGTGTTTAAAACGCCAGGCAATATTATCTAAATCGGCATCATTAAATGTAACCCTATAATTGGTAAACGAATTCAGGTTCGGAATACGCACTATGGAGTCCTTTTCGCTAAAAACGGCCCTTCCCCCATCTACTTTTGCGGCAGTTATTTTTACCAAATGTTCTCCCTTATCGAAAATACCATTTTGGTTTAAATCTAGGAAAGGATAGAGAATAATGCCACCTTTACCTACTGACGAGTTATTAGTGGAATTAATGTTGCCGTTCCCTGCTCCAAAAGCCAGACTCCCTTGCGCACTAATGGAAGTACTGCCGTTCCTCTTGCTTTGCGATGTTGAAACGGAAGATCTTGCGAAAGAAAAATCGTATTTGCAGCCCACATTTAAATAAAAATCATTTGATAGCATATTTCTTTGGAAAGAAGCCGAAAAATAACCTTTTGCAATTCTTTTTTCCAACGCTGTTTCATAGGACATTAATACGGCGTCACTGGCATTATAACGCACTGACGATCGTAAAATATAGTTATTTCTAAATCTATACCCCAATACTAAATCATTTGTAATATAGGGATCTTTCTGGTCTACCCAATTGATTTGTGTTGATGCATTGGCATTAAATTGTTTATAATAGGCCGAAAACATCAGATTGGAATAGTTATAATTAAATTTATCATAAACCAGCTGGGAGTAATCCATTCGAAAATAACCACTTACTTTTTTGTACCGAAACGGAACAGACAGCTTCGCTTTCCGCTCTTCAGAAGCATTAAATAGAGTCACCCTTTGTCCTTCAACGTATTTGGCATAATCAAGTTCCAATAATACATCTTTGGTAATATAGTAATTTAATAATCCCTTAGTTCTCACTCCGTGAACATACTCCCAATTTAACGTCAATTTACTAAAAGGCTGAGCAGTTACTGTCGCAAATGGAATTAGACCACCGTCAGGCAATGAGGATAAGTATTCTATACCTCCGCCGACAGTTAAGATGCGGTTGACACCATAATTAAATTCCCCTTTCCCGAAACGACTCCCAATACTATCTTGGACTATACCGGCGGATAGCCCATATTCAAACTCATTAGGAGCTACAACAGTATAAGGAACATTCATTTCCCGTTCTTCCGTACGCTCTTCTCCGGTAGGACCGTAATATTTTAATTTTAGTGTTGTGAAACCATAAACAATTGGAACTTTAAATATAAAGGCCCCGGATGCGTCAGCTGTTGTAAAATCAACTAAAACATCGTTGATATACAACTCCACTGTCCAATTGGGTTCCGTAATTTCATCGATGATATAACTTCCTTTTGCTTTTCGAACCGTGGTGGGTGAGTTTCGAATGCTGGCTCCCACTATCGGAGCGTTAATAAACGAAATCGTCGGAACGCTTATTTTACCCACTTGGGCTTGTTTGATGAAAGTCTTATCGTTATCTATCCACCTCCATAGGTACTGCAGCTGCCGATTGTCAAATTTGTATTGATCGTAATAATTCACGGAAATATTGGCCTCACCATAGAGCAATTCTGTTCCCAGACTTAAACCAACAACATTATTGGTGCTGCCTTTCCAGTTTTGAAATGAGGAAGCGACCCAGTCCAGGGTACCGAGCTTGAATAAATGATAGTTTCGATTGATAGCGGTATCTGCGACCATTTCGCCTTTTACTTTTGCAATATTGGATCGGATTTTCTCCAGCCGCATTTGTTTCACAATGGGCAACTCAAAATCTGCTTTTAGTTTTATGGTTAAGGATCTATAGTTGAAATCCAGAGTGATCCCGAAAGCTTTTGCAAAAAGGGAGGGTTCCATATATAAGCTCCCTGATTCTTTTAATAATTTATCTTGAGCCTTAATTACCCTATCTCCCACTTTTATTAGCCCTTTTGCAAAGTCAATGGAATAGGGCTCGTGGTTGTTTCCAATGAATCCCTCAAAACTAATTCCTTTCAAACCGTCAGTACAGGGTATTTTTAGTGCTCTGAATAAATCTTCGATATTAATAAACAATAAATCATCGTCTGTATATATCACATCCAAATCAAAACTGCCTACCCCTTCAATAATTACCGTTACCGGAAATAAATCATAGTCGACCGGATCAGTCGATTTCTCCTTTATGAAACTGTCATTAGGTTTTTCCTCATGAGTGTTGAAAGAGCATAAAAGAATAGCTACAAATAAAATTCTAATTACAAATGAGACTTGAGAGGTCACAATTAATCTAAGAAATGCGGCATAATATACACTATAGTCCTTTTTCGGCATTCCCTATTCTTGATTAAAGGTAATGAAAAAAGTACCAGTATAGGTGCCCGGAATTGCTGCACCTGGGATATCAAGTGTACCCCCAACTCTTAGAAGAGTTGTGAAATCACGATTATTATTGGTGGGAAAGTACGCTCCATTAATTCCTTTTTCGGTTGGACCAATATTGAGCGTAAGAGAGCCTCCATTGCTACCTGTTAAAGTAGAAGTGGGTGAAAAATCGAGATGAACATTCCTCCCTTGAAGTAGCTTCACTTCAAAAATGGCCGGTTGCGCATAGGGTGCACCGCCCAATACTGCAATACTTCCAGTAGCAGTTCTACTTCCATCCCATCCTACTAACACACTACCACCAGCACCGCCAGTAACAACAAAGGTACCAAACTGCAGTGATTGTGTTGCATTTACTTCTATGGATCGTGTTGGCAAGGAAGGCTGTGCATAAGAATAGCCTACACAAAATAGCAGTGCAGTTATCATTATCCCTAACTTATTGGGTGTTGTTTTTGAGTTTATTGTTTTCAATGTCAATTGCTTTTTCAATCCCTGTCAACGAGAATTATCACCTATTAACTATTCAATTATTAAATCGTTTGCCGCATAGAGTATAGCCTTTCCATCACCATTATTACTGTAAGTCACTTTTAATTTTCCCTTTGGCAACGGTTTCTCGTTGGCACTATCTAATCTCAGACTGATGTTTCTCTTATTAATGCTAGTGTACACTCCTACTCCATTTAAATTAGCGATGTCATACGCTTTTCCTCTCTCAGGAACAAATCGTACCAGAATGTCACCATATAATGAAATATTGCCTGCTCGATTAATGGTGAAACTAAGTTTTTGCGTTTGATCCTGTGTTTCCACTTTTAAATCACTTATCGTCACAGTTACATTAGTTTCTCCCGTACGAATGATCACGGGAATACTCATGCCATAAATAGGAATTAGCTGAACGCTTAAACTTTTAGAATCGTTGGCTGTAGTTTTATCTCCAAGTGCCGTATAATCTTTTTCGGATCTGAAGTACAAATGGGAACGGTATTCCCCCGGCTTCATATCCGCTTTACGTCTATATTGCATGACAATTACCTGTGCTTCTTGAGGAGCCAAGGTAACCTTCCTAGGGAAAATACGTAGATATGGATCTGCAAATTGCTGCCCAGATTCTGGTTGTTCTATATCGATAAAACTCCCGTCCTCTTTCATGTCTTTCTGAACGAAGGAAACCGAATAGGTAGTCGTCTCCTTTCCCATATTAACTAAGTTAAGAGACTGTTTCTGCTTATTGCCTTCAAATACTACACGAAAGGGGGTTACCAATAAATCGCTTTGAGCATCCGCTTGAAAACTAAAAGCTAATAAAAGATTCAATAATAATAATAATCTCACTTTCATATTTATGTTTTTGGTGATTAGGTTAAATACCTAATAAATGATTTAACAAATATATGAATTTTAGTATCTGAAAAAAGGCTGTCCTAAAAGCAAGGACAGCCTCATTTGTATTTTTATAATTTTTAGATTATTTATTAATTAGCCCATGATATCATCTAATAGGAAAATGAATTCGGCTAATTTTTTATAAATCTAAACTATTTTTAGTTATAATCTACAGTTACATTATAGACTCCTGCATAAACTCCCGCTACTTGCGTACCAGTTACATTTAGAATACCACCAAGTTTAAAAGTGTCACTTCCAGTTAGAAGAGTACCTGCCGTTGTAGTGTCATCCCCTACTGAGGCCACATAAGTTTTAAGATTATCGATGGTCATGGTAGTAGTACCTGGTTCAGTAACTGTTATGCTGGTCGGTAAGCTAATTGCATAAGTTCGATCTGCAGTACCGGTAACTGTAAATTGTGGAGTACTTGGAGTAGCACCTGAAGTCATAAGCACTACACCTCCAGTAATCGTGCGCGCTGCCGTACTAGCATTAAGTGTAACGGTTCCAGCTGCAGTTAGATACATTGAACCGAATTCTAAAGTTCCAGTCGCGCTAAGAGCAATAGGCGAAGCAATTTCAGCCCCTGCAGTAGTAGCTGTAACTGTATTTGATTGAGCTATAGCACTGTTTGTAAAAAACCCTAATGTAAGGATAGATGCTACTGTAAGTAGGTTATTTTTCATGGTATTTGGTTTTAGTAGATATGGGGATATCTGTTGTAATTTTCTAGTGCAAACATATATTACAACATTGCTTCACTCCTAAAAAACTCTGTAAATGACCAAAAAATCCGATTAAGTGCATGTTTTGAAAATATAAATCCCTAATACCGAAAATTCGCACGATATTTTAAAAATATTATGCAGAAAAAACTTATAAAAAAGATATTGAAAAATCGAATTACTGATTATGGCTTCGAAGAAAAGAGTCTCTAATTCTACTTACAAATTAGAATAAAAATCATAAGTTAAATTTGTTACAGTTTAAAGTAAAACGACTACTGCATTAGATAGCTGTTAGCCCACTTTAATTGGAAGTTGAGAAACTTTGCAGGATGCCAAAGTATAAAAATTGAAATATATTATCAATTGGCGAGACAAATACTTAATTACTATCTAGTTTGAATCGATTGAAAACGATGATTGACATTAAAATAGAAAAGGCTATCCCAAAGGATAGCCGTTATATATTTCTAATCATATTAGTATTCATCTAGTTATAGTCTACAGTAACATAGTAAGTACCCGAATAAAGTCCTTCGGCTTGCTCAGAACCTATGTTTAACTTTCCCCCTAATCTAAAACTATCATCTCCGCTGCTGTTAAGCACCTTACTGATACTGTTGTTGCCTTCATTAATTGCAATATCTTCAGCCGCACCATTAAATCTAATTTTTAGCTCGTTAATAGTCATTGACGTAGATCCGGGTTCAACGACTGTGATCGATGTAGGTAGTGTAATCGAATAGCTACTGTTATATGTTCCAGATACATTAAAAACTGCATTGGAAGCAGGTTCACCGATTAAAGAACCTGAAACTCCTCCATTAAAATCACGAGCAGCATTTGCTGCAGAGAGCACAACTGATCCGGCAACTCCGGATTGTTTAGTACTAGTACCAAAATTCAATGAATTTTGCTCAGTAAGCCTCATGGGAACAATTATACTTGCCCCTGCCGATGAATTGACAGTCGCTAAGGTTTGTGCTTTACTATTTGCTGTAAAACCTATCGTAACAGTGACCAATATAAGTGTTAATAGATTTTTCATGATAATAGCATTTAGATTAATAATGGTATACTGATTCTTTTAATAAATTTACTATTCCATTAGCGACATTACCATCATTTTTGAAATTTCAATCTCTTAAATATAACAAAAAAAATCGGCAAAAGACCTAAAAATCCGATTAAGTACACAAATTAAGTTTTTATATGATAAATTTCCTACACGAATATAATGATACATCTGAATTACGGCATTTTCTATGTACTGTCAGGCTAAAATTTTGGTCGTATCATAATAAAATGAATACTTCATTCTCTTAGGTCAAACTAAACAAGAACCATGAGAGTTTTCCAAAATAGAGGCGTAACTATTTTCGTTATCTAATTTAGACAATTAATTGAGCCATGTAATACTTAAACGCTTTTATTTCAATTATTTACAATAAAAAACTAATGTGATAATTTGCTTTTTGGCAAAAAGATTAAATCTTTAAAGTGATAGGACGTGAGATTTAAGAGATCTTGAATCCTTTCCAAAAACACTTTATATTTCACATATAAATTATATAGAGTGGAAGATAAAAATCCTTGGCTAATATAAATGAGGCAAACGCGAATTCAGTATATGAAAAAACCAATGAAGATAGTTCCACTGGTTTTTTATTCTTTTTATCTGACAATCTGATTTTAGGCCATTCACTGCTGAAACGATCGGGGCATCGATATACCTATTTTAAAGGGGTATACAAAATTTTAGTGTTCATTCGTCCTTTTTCGTTTTTAAGTCGCACCAATAGGATTTGAGTTGCCTTATTCACATTTAACATATGCACTGCTGAACCCTCCAAATCCTTTCGTAATATTAACTTGCCCGAAACATCAAATACTGTAACTTCTGTCTGGACATCTACTGCTTTTAAGTCGACAGCCAGATGACTTCCGTCCATGTAAACCATTGCGGTTAATTCCTTATCTATTGCGGTATCCGCTTCCGAAAAATGCAATACGAAACGACTGGAACCATTTTTTTCCAATGCTTTGAACCTATAAACGGTAGAAGGATTGATGGCGGTAGTTATTTTCGAAAAACGGTCCTCCAATTGCACAAAGTCGAATTCTTTTGAATCAAAATTGAATGCCAAGTTGTAAAACCCGTCCTTTCCTGCCTTAAATTCCAACGGCACCGACTTGTTTTCTGCAGTATCAGTCATATACCGAACAGAGTAATCCTCCTTGTTTGAACTCATATACAGACTAGGAGCGGTAGCCACATGACTAAACAGTTTCGAGGCCCCTTGCTTGCTGTCAGAATAACCAAACTGGATTAGCGCTTCATCGGCTCCTGAGCCTTCTTCTGATTGAACGCTAAGTCGGATCACGCCATTTTTGATTCCCGCATTTTTAAACCAATTTCCGGCACCAGTGTGAACACGAACGGCATTGTCAAATCCCAAGTTACCGTCACCGGAAGCCTTTATAAAATAACCTTGCATGGGTGCTAGATACCTATTGATGGAATTGGTTCCAACTCCCGATGCGGAATTAAAAACGCCATAGTTGTTCGCCGTAGGGTTCCAGACCCACATATCGTGACCACCCACACTGTTTTCCAATTTGGTTCGATCCCAGCCCGAAGAAGCCTGCCAATCGACCGAAGAAGGATAAGGGTTCCCGACAAGGTTAAACGCCCTGTCAGGATCTAACGGGTCAGTAATTGTGCTCGTAATTGGATAATTTATTGGCCCATTATTCAAATCTCCCAAAAACTCCTTGGTGGGATTTACCGCTTGAACCGAATAAAGATAGCCGCGCCCAACGGAAAAATCAATTCCGGGATGCACCGAGTTCCATCCCATTGGAGTAACATCTAATTTGTATTTAAAACTGAAGGATGGTTCATCCCACAGATACAAATCATAACCTGTCCCCGTAGCAGGATTTCCAGTTCCATAACTACCTACCGGCAACCATGAACCACTGATGCCCTGATTAAATACAGGCGAAGAAAGAAAATGCCAGCCTTCTACGGGACCGCTAATATAGCGTTGTACGGTGGCAGGAATATTATCCGAATTATGCATTAGTGAGGCTGTTCCGGTCGCGTCTGATTGCAGCACGAGTCCAGATGTCCCGGCATTGTTGGTAATTGTTCCTGTTACTGAAAGCTCCTTTCCTGCAGACACTTCTAATTTTTTTGATGCATTTATTGTAAGGGTACCCGAAACAAGGATATTATTGTCTTGTACGACGCCTATTGCATTATCAATCGTCAAATTACTGGCTGCACTTAATCCGTTTCCAGTTCGTTGCGCTACGATTCCATTATAAGTAAAGTTGGCAGTTGCGCTATATGTTTTTGTGCCGGTAAGTTGAATGTTTCCGGTTCCCGCTGTTGTCGATAAACCCTGTGGATGCGCGGTAATGATTCCGGCGCCTGAATTTAGGACAAAACTTCCGCTCCCGTTAATAATACCGGTTCCCAAATCTAATGTTGCCCCAGTATTACACTGAAATGTCCCTGAGGTGGTTATTGTACCGGCGTTAAGTATTTTACCATCAACAGAAAGATCAATACCAGTACCGTCATCTATGGTCCATGTTATGCCACTATTAACTGTTACCTGACCTCCTAGCTCAACTATGCATTGATCAATTGTGGCTGCAGCGGTTACCGTTACGGTATGACCATTTCGAATGGTGATTGTATTCTCGTCTGATGTTGGAAGTAAAAGGGGAGCCACACCTGTTAATGCTTCCCATATTGAACCATTAAAACGCTGCCATGTGGCAAGTGAATTCCAGTTTCCAGAAGCGATAGACCTGTAATCAGACGGTGTATATACGGTTGCCACGATAGCTGTTCTCATTGTTGTTGTACATCCATTAACTGTGGTAGCATCTACATAGTATGTTGTGGTTGTTGAAATGGGCAGAGTTGTAAAACTGCTTCCAGTTCCGAGTGAGACCCCAGCTGTTGCGGCAGCATACCAGTTGATGGTTCCAGTTGAAGCGTCGGCTCCTAATACTACGGTTCCTGTCCCTGTTCTTGACCCTGATGTCGTGCCCGTAATTGTGGGTAAAGCTGTGATTGTAAAGGGATTATTTGACGCTCCTGCTCCAGTGACAGCATCAAAAGTAGGCCCCGTTGACCCCACCGCAATCCTATACCCGGCTCCGAAAATTGTACTGGCAGGAATAGTAACTATTTGTTGGATGCCCGAATTTTTAGTGTCGTTGCCACCAGCATATGGGAAGCTTGTATTCGTAAATCTATTAATTTCGGTCCAACCAGCCGTACCAGTTGGATCACTTAAGTAAACAATATATGTAGTACCGCTATCATAATAATTTTTAGTCCCCTTCCCATTATATGTATCAAACGTTACTGTTACGTCTGACCCAGCACATACCGGAGTAACCAATACATCTGTAACACTTATCGATTGAGCTTGTACGGCAGATTGCGACAGAAAAATCAATAAAAAAAGTGTAAACCCAATTTGTAACCCTTTTCTCTTATTCGAAAAAGACACGAGATATGATAAAATGTTTTTACTAATTAACTGCATTGATAAGGGGCTATGTTTTTTATTTGGTTGATTCCTTAAGTTTTAAACAGAGGTATCAAAAAATTATTTCTTTTCCCAATAAATAATTCAGTATAGTAAAATTGAGCTGTTTTATTTCAAAACAAACATTTAATACTGCTGAAAACAATCGAATAAATTAAGTTTCAACTGTTAAATTATTGAAACCACTATTTTTAGGAAAATTTAGACAAATATATAAATAAAAGCCCTTTATACTGAGCTTTATCACAAGAATCGGCTTAACTGATGTAATATGTTTGATTACAAGTTCTTAAAGACCATTAATATTAACATCCTTTTGAAATGTTTAACCCAAAATTTCATAATTAAAATTTGAATATTAGCTTTTTTCAAACTGATTGAAAGTTTATTTCCTTTTTATACAATCATTAAAAGCCATTATCATTTTAATATAAAAACAATCACAAACCCGAATAGGTTTTATAAGGTTTGTTATAAATTTTTATAATTTTTTCATCAATCTCCACATCCTGAAAAATGGCCCTGTCTTTCGTTTGTTTCTGATCATACACCTCTGCTGTATCAAGTATCGGTGAAAGGCATACATCAAAATCTACCGACTTATTGATCCATTCGTCCCGCGTTTTTGTCTTAAACAATTCTTCGAGTTTCCGTTTGTCAAAAACCCCGGCTATGAGATCCGTGTTTTTATCCGTTTTCCATGAAGGTTGGACTACCATGTCACAGAAAGAATTCCAAAATTTCAATTCCAAGGCCCCCAAAGCGATCCACTTTCTATCGGCACATTCGTACACGTTGTAATTGACCATAAGGCCACTCAGAAAAGGAGTTTGCGCATAATCTTCATTTCCCTGCAACATCCCTTGGGCTATCGCGCCAACGGCGAGTGTGGCATCAAACAGGGAAACATCTATATATTGCGCTTTCTGCTGCATCCGTTGTGCCAGCAAACCGGTAGTGCAGGCGGCAACCAGCATAAACGAACCGCCCGCGATATCCGCGACCTGAAATCCGGGAATTACGGGTTTCCCGTTTTCATCCCTGTTCATACTTAATAAACCGGTTTCTGCCATATAATTTAAATCATGGCCCGCGGCGCCTTTTTTATCACCGGTTTGCCCGTAACCCGTTACCGAAACATACACTATATCAGGGTTGATTTTCTTTACCGTTTCAAACGACAGATTAAATCCTTCCATTGCCCCGGGACGAAACTGTTCGACCAAAACATCGGCCGTTCGTATCTGTTCAACAATCTGCCGGTAACCCTCCGCGGTTTCATAATCCACCACTATCTGCTTTTTGAAATGATTAAGTGTATGGAATAAGGTCGAAACCCCATTAATCTGCGGCTGGTAAAAACGGCTGTAATCCATGCGTTTCGGACTCTCGATTTTTATAACCTCGGCACCCATCTGACTCAGCATATGGGTGCCCAGAGGGCCGGGCAATAAACGGCTGAAATCTAAAACTTTTATTCCTTGTAATGGCAAAATTTCCTTCATAGGATTTCAATTATGGGTTACAAAAAATCACATGCCTTCCAGCTTGTTAATTTCAAGAATCAGTTCTTTTGGGACAGCGATTTTCATTTGGGTTTTGTAATCAAAAGGGATCACTTCCTGTGTTTTGATGGCCACCAACCTCCCCATCTTTTCACTGTAATAAAAGGACTTCAGCACAATCCTGTCGGCCTTTATTTCCTCGATTTTGGTTCCTATCTGGATCGTGTCGGGATATACCACAGGGATAATATACTTAACCGACTGAAAACCTAAAATGGGAGCGAATGTACTTTGCTTCTTTTCAGACGAAAATACGCCAAGCGCTATAAAATAATCAATCCGGGCCATTTCGCCCCATTTGACATAGACCACATTATTAACGTGTTGCATCGCATCCATATCGCCCCATTGCACCTTTGCCGTTGATACGACCTTGTATTCTTTTAATAGTTCTTCCATTATTTTAACATGTCTTTAAATAACCCACGTGCTATTAGTATTTTCATGATTTCATTGGTTCCGGCATAGATTCGGGCCACACGATTATCGGCATACATTCTGGCAATTGGGTAATCCCACATGTACCCATAACCGCCAAAGAGCTGCAAGCATTCATCAACCACATTCCCGCACATGTCCGTTGCCGAGTATTTAATCATCGAAGCGCTTTCTGTAGTTAGTTTATGATCCACCAACAACTCGATGCATCGATCCAGAAAGGCCTGATGTATTTGCATTTGCGTGCTGCACTCCGCCAATTTAAACTGCGTATTTTGAAACCCGGCGATAGGTGTTTTAAAAGCGGTACGTTGCGTCGTGTAAGCGACTGTGTTTTCGATGGCGCCTTCGGCACTCGCAACAGCAGAAATACCTACCGTCAGTCGTTCTCGGGCCAATTCTTTCATCATAATTTTGAACCCCATTTTTTCGTCACCAAGCCGGTTTTCCTTAGGCACTTTTACGTTATCGAAGAACAGCTCTGCAGTATCCTGGGACTTCATTCCGATTTTTTTAAATGGAATCCCTTTATTGAAACCCTCCATTGCTGATTCCATAATAAGCAGGGTAACCCCCTCGTCTTCGGTATTTGGATTCGTTTTTACGGCCACAATCGCCATATCACACATAAAGCCATTGGTGATAAAGGTTTTTTGCCCATTCACTAAATAGTGATCCCCTTTATCTTCCGCCGTTGTGCGGAGGGCTTTCAAGTCACTTCCGCAATTGGGCTCAGTCATTCCTATCGCGGTGATGAATTCCCCTTTGGCCATTAGCGGCAAAAACTTTTGCTTTTGGGCTTCGGTTCCATAATTCAATAAATAAGGCGCTACAATATCGGAATGCAGCGAAAAACCGGGACCACTTATCCCCTTTTTCGCAAATTCTTCGATGAACAGGGCATTGAAGGTGAAGTCCAGTCCCCCGCCTCCGTACATTTCCGGCATGTCAATACACAACAACCCCAATTCTCCGGCCCTTTTCCATATCTCGCGGCTTACCATACCGTTTTTCTCCCATTCATCTATCTGATCCAAAACTTCATTTGCAATGAATTCCTGAATCATGGCTTTCATCATTTGATGTTCTTCCGAGGCGTAAATCTTTCGTTCCAATAATATGTTTTGTAGCATTTTGTTTTATTGTTTATAGTTAATATTCTTTTAATTATCGTAGAAAACGCGACCGCTTCCCGCTTTTTCAATCCGTTCTCTTAAGCTTTTCGGCAAGGCAAATCGATCCCCATATTTAAGCGCGAGTTTTTCGCTGTATAAAGCAAATTCAGCTGCTCCCACATAATCGATGTATGACATCACACCCCCAGTGTGGATGGGAAATCCCAATCCCAAAATGGAACCAACATCAGCGTCTTTAGGCTCTCGAATTACGCCTGAATCTAAACATTTATACGAATCGATAACCATCGCAAACAGCAATCTCTTCCCCACTTCTTCCTCATCAAAACTGCTTTGCGGTGGATAAATGGTTGCCCATTCTTTCCAAATTAATTTTTTCCCTTCTTTAGGATAATCATAAAAACCCTGGGCTTCCTTTTTGCCGGTTCTGTGATGAACTTCGATAATGTTCGCCAATGTCTCTTTCAATTGGGTTTCATGAGCTGTTAAATTCGGGTCCTCGCCCATAATCGCGAGCATCAATTGTAAATTAACCTCGTCCGAAACAGCCAAAGGTCCCACCGGCATCCCTATTTTTTTGGCCACATTTTCAATAACCGCTGGGGGAATCCCTTCGGTCAGCATTGTAATTCCTTCATTTATATATTTCCCGAATACTCTTGATGTGAAAAACCCTCGGCCATCGTTCACTATTATCGGCACTTTCCTGATTGAGGTGACATAGTCAATAGCTGCCGCCAATGTTTTATCACTCGTTTCTTTACCTACAATAACTTCTACCAATGGCATTTTTTCGACTGGAGAAAAGAAATGCAATCCTATAAATTTATCTGATTTGGTCGATGCTTTCGCAAGTTGCGATATGGGTATCGTTGAAGTATTGGATGCATAGATGACTTCGTTTTTAATCACTTTTTCAATTGCAATGGTCACTTGATTTTTAAGTTTTTCGTTTTCAAAAACGGCTTCAATAATCAAATCGCAACTCGCCAAATCAGTATCTGAATCAGACGGCTGAATTTTCTGAAGCAAGGCGTCTATTTTAGCTTCAGTTGTAAATCCATTTTCTAGCTTTTTCTGTTCCTGTGCTTTTACATAGTCTTTCCCATTTTCTGCTTTTGACAGACTCATGTCTTTCAGAACGACCTCTATACCGGCTTTGGCATTTACATAAGCAATGCCTGCCCCCATCATTCCCGCTCCTATAACACCCACTTTTTTGAAAGAAACGTTGTCGTACCCTTTTGGCTTTGATTTGCCTTTGGCCGCATCATTGATAAACAAGAAGGAAGCCCGAATTATATTTTTGGTCTCCTTACTGAATAAGGTATCCACAAAATACCTCGCCTCGATTTCCAACGCTTTGTCGATGTGGCAAGCAGCACCATAATAAATGGCGCTTAACACGTTTTTAATATGCGGAAAATTTCCGTGCGTCGTTTTGTAAGCCATTGCATTGGCGACACTAAAGAACTCGCTGATGCCAGAGACCTGTCCTACACCCAACGGGGTTCCCGGAACTTTAAATCTTTTATTATCCCAAGGCTGCTCCGTTGTTCCGGTATTTAGTATCCAGTTTTTAGCCAGGGAACTGATGTCTTCTTCTGGCGTACAAACCGCATCGACAAGCCCGTCTTTCAGTGCTTGCTCTGCCGTTAATTTTTTGGATTGTGTAATATATTGGATTGTTTTTTCCGGCCCGATCATTCTCAAAAAGCGTTGTGTCCCTCCTGCTCCAGGAAATAGACCTACCGAGCATTCCACTAATCCAATGTGGCTTTTGGGATGATTGGCCATAATTCTGTGATGGCATGCCAAAGCTACTTCACAACCACCACCAAGTGCCAGTCCATTTATGGCAACCACAACCGGCTTGCCGCAGGTTTCCATCTCCCTTAGACGGGTATTGGTCTGCATCAGCATATCAAAACATTCTCGTTTGGATTTGTCGTAATTTAAAAACCACTTTAAATCGCCGCCGGCTATAAAATCCTTTTTGGCAGAATTAATGACAATCCCTTTTACCGCATCGTCATCTATGGCTCCTTTTATGGTTGAAAAAAACTCCGCCATCGTATGTTCGTTCATGATGTTGACGGGCGAATCTGCCACATCCCAGGTGACAAATGCAATCCCGTCATTGTCAACACTATATTTTATATGTTTCCCATTCATATCTTTACTATTTATTTTTTTTTATCGGTCCCATGCGATTTGCATATCAACATGCGTGTTAAATGCGCTCAATGATTGTCGCAATTCCCATTCCGCCTCCCACACATAGTGTCGCCAAAGCCGTACTTTTATTTTGGCGCTCCAATTCGTCCAGCGCGGTTCCTAAAATCATGCAACCTGTCGCCCCTAAAGGATGCCCCATGGCAATTGCGCCTCCATTGACGTTTACTATGGAATGGTCTACCTTCAGATGGTCCATCAGGCGCAAGGGAACCACCGCAAAGGCTTCGTTAACCTCAAAAATATCAATATCCCCAACGCTCATTTTGGCCTTTCGCAACGCTTTTTTAGTAGCTGGAATTGGTCCTTCCAGCATGATCAGCGGTTCACTGCCAATTACGGCACCCATTCTTATTATCGCTCTTGGCTTGAGGCCCAATTTTTCTCCAATTTCTTTGGAACCAATTAACATTAATGATGCGCCGTCAACAATTCCGGATGAATTACCGGCATGATGCACATGATTGATTCTTTCAATCTCCAAGTATCTACCGATGGCCGTTTGGTCAAACAGCATATCCCCCATCTTCTCAAAAGCGGGTGATAAACCGGATAGGATTTGTAAAGTGGTATGTTCCCTTATGTATTCATCCTGCGCCAAATGGGTCAAACCATTGACGTCCGTTACGGGGATGATTGACTTATCAAAAAATCCGTTTTTTTGGGCAGTCGCTGCCCGTTTCTGTGAAGCTACGGCGAAGCTGTCTACATCGTTGCGCGAATAGCCAAACTTGGTGGCTATCAAATCGGCAGAAATACCTTGTGGCACGAATTTCCCAAAAGCGGCTTCGGGTTCCATTACCCATGCAGAACCGTCCAAACCCATAGGCACGCGTGACATGGATTCCACGCCGCCCGCAATAATCAGGTCGGACCATCCTGATTTAACCATCGCGGCCGCCTTATTGATGGCCTCAAGGCCCGAGGCGCAATACCGGTTTAAAGAAACTGCCGATAAGTGGTCCCCGTAATTGGAGCACTGGGCCGCAACTTTCGCGACATTCCCTCCTTGTTCCCCAATCTGGGTAACACAACCCACTATTAAATCCTCGACTAGGGTCGTGTCTAAATTATTTCTATCCCGTAAAGCGTTCAGTAAAGTCGTCAGTAACTGAACTGGACTAACCTCTGCCAAAGAACCATTGCCTTTCCCGATTCCCCTTGGCGTTCTCACCGAGTCATAGATATATGCTTCCATATTTATGTGTTAAAGTTACCGTACGGTAACATTTATTGAAAAAATGTTACCGTACGGTAACAAATATAGTTTTATTTATTTAATTTTGAATAATTATTATAAATAATTAAAGTCTTAATATTGCAAATGGCCATAAGCTTACTTTTTTAATTCCATATGAAACTATACACCGACGAAACATTTCATTTCGACTTGTCAAATGAAAAAATACAAAGCGCAGTTACCTTCCTAAATAGTGAGGGCCCGTTAACGGACAAGGAGTTCGCAAAAAAAGCCTATCTGTACGTACGCGATAACTGGCCCTACTACCCCTACCGATTCAGTTTAGTAAATGAAGATTGGAAAGCGTCGGAATTAATAGGACACAAAAGAGGACACTGTATAGACAAAGTGGTGATTTTGATCGCGATTCTGAGGGCGGCCCACATACCGGCCAGATTGGGATTGGCGAAAGTAAAGAACCACATCGCAGTGGATCAGATTGTCGAAAAATTTGGCTCAGACGTGTTGGTTCCGCACGGATACATAGAAATTTACCTAGATTCCAAATGGATCAAGGCCACCCCCGCTTTCAACAAAGAATTGTGCAAGCTACTGAACGTTCATCCGCTTGAATTTGACGGCGAGACCGACTCGGTCTTCCAGGAATTCGACCAAACCGGGAGTCAAGTTTTCATGGAGTATCTGGAGGATTACGGAACTTTTAATGAAGTACCGCTTCCATTTATGTTTGAATTGATGAAAGAACATTATCCCAGAATAAAGGAAACGGGAATCGCTTTGGGGAGCGTTTTAAACCTAGACAAATTATAATGAAAAAAGACAGAGCCGCAACAGAAGAAAAAATCTACTCAGCCTTTTTGGACATCCTTAAAAAAAAGGGACCGCAAGGCGTTGGTATTAATGCAATTGCAAAAGAGGCCGGCGTGTCAAAGGCGCTAATCTATCGTTATTTTGGCGGAATGAAAGGTTTGCTACTGACTTTTGCCCAAAAAGGGGATTTTTTTAAATCTCTTTTGGCAATCGATGAAAAAAAAGACAACCTTGAAAATTTAAAAAGTTTCATCAAAGAAGGGACTAAAGAACTTCGAGAAAACGTTTTAACGCAGGAAATTTTACGCTGGCAGCTAATTGAAAATAACGAGGACACCAAAAGCCTTTTTAAGTACTTCAACTCACAAGTTGGAAAAACATTTGCAATAGACGAAAAAGACAAAACGCTTAATGCCGCTTTTCAGCTGCAGTTGGGCGGATATGTGTATTTTACCTTACTGTCAAAGTTTAATAAAACATTTATCGCCACCGATTTGACATCAGAAACTACTTGGGAGAATTTTGATGAAGCGATTGCGAAAACAATAGAAATGTTCAGTAAACGATGATTTTTTTGGTAGCCCTCAAGTGAAAAACTTACTTCAGTACTAATGCCATTTTTCTTAAATTTGCATATCAAATCATCTGGTTATGGAAATTCGAATAGAAGCGGTTCAAATTGCCGAATCCTTCAATATCAAAAAATTTCGAGGAGACTTTCGTGCTGAAGTAGATTCAGGTTCCGCTTCCGAGGTCTTTTATGCAATGGAAGCTGCGGGCCGCTATTTGTATGTTTTTGACTATGGCGTGGTGGTTTTTGCCAATTATGATGCCTTAGCGAAAAGCGAACTGTTGGGTTTTTTAAAAAATTATGCAACCACGCTTGTGGATTTGGACCTGTTTGAGGAATACCGGATAAAAACTGATGAAAAATTACAAAAAGTCTCCGTAAAAAATAGTTTTGTGGCCGTACCCCAAATAGACTCTGCCATTATACGTATCGTAATGCTTAATATCGGACAGTCGGTGGCACTTGAATATTATGAAAAACTCACTGACGAACTCATTACCTCTTCCAAACATTTTATTCTGCAATTGGAACAGTACGGAAAAATCAACATTTCAAAGACCAATTTACTCAAATACATCGGTCGCGTGCTGAATGTTAAAAACAGTATCGTGGACAATTTATACATTTTGGACGACCCAAACCTAGTTTGGGACAATGAAGAACTTAATCTTCTAAACCGACAGCTTAAGTCTAATTTCGATATCAATACCCGTTTCAAAGATCTCGACTATCGCCTTCAAATCGTGGAAAATAATCTAACTCTTTTCACCGATGTATTAAACGTGCGGGAAAGTTCCCGCCTCGAGTGGATTATCATCATCCTAATCGCTATCGAAATAGTGCTGGCCACATTTTTTCATTGAACAAAAATGAAATTATGCATTTAACGGAATAGAAGCTTATAAATGGAATTCTTTTGTATTTTTGAAGCTTTAGAACAAGTTAAGACACCAATAATTATTATCCTTATAAATGAAAACCTATTACCTACACGACGGAAATGAAAATAAGGGTCCTTTTGACCTCCAAGAATTAAAGTCAAAGAACATAACAAGGATGACACCCGTTTGGTGTTCAGGAATGGACGACTGGAAAACAGCGGGAGAAGTAGAGGAGTTAAAAGGTATTCTGGCTACGGTTCCTCCTCCCATAAAACCTTTCATAACATTTCCTTCAAAAGAGAAAAATAAAGGCAGCTTTCAAAAAATTTTGGGACTTAGCAGAAACAACTTCTTTCTGGCTACCGGAGCGTTGGTTTTATTTATTGGATTGTTAGTCACTAATCATCTGCAAGAAAGCAGAAAAAATAAATTAGAACAAAAGAACAATCAAACCGAAAAAAACAACGAGCAATACCAGCTGCAACAAAAGGAAATTCAGGAGCAAAAAAAGCGCATTGCCGAGCAGGAGAGCCTAGAAATGGAGAGAGCTGCGAAAGAGCAGAAACAGTCCCTAAATAATCGAATATCAGAAATTAAAAATTCAATCACTGTCAATTATTCTAACTTAAGAAAAGCAAAAGACGAATTAACCGATGCTTCAGACTTTCAATTTTTAAGGACGACCGACCAAAGAATTGAAGACATAGATTCAGCACAAAACAACATCGCATATTTGAAAAATGAAATTGCAGCTTTGGAAAATGAATTAGATCTTTTATATCTAAAATTGGAAAAAATCCGCTGATCCAAAACATCTTTTTCTTTCATAAAAAATGCTTTCAACTTTCGACAGCAAAAATTCAAACTGAAAAGTCATATTTTAAAATAAATCTCAATTTCTATCCATCAAAACCATCGCTTCGCTTGATGGTTTTTTTTATGCCTTTTTTTGACGCACAATATTTTCAACAAACAAAAAATATTTTTGCTTTTCAACAAGAACAAAAATAAACTAAAACCTTACTACCCCCATGGTTTTTAATGTTTCTGTATTAAAAACACCAAAAACAAACTCAAAAACACTCTGTATTTATATTTTTATAATTTAACCCCTAAATAAAAAAGGGGTGTACTTAAAAATACCCATTATGGATATTGTGATTTTTTCGATTGAAATTACAGATTCCGTATTATTTTCCAATGATTTTTACTAATCGATAATTCCGCAGCGTTTTCGTCAAAAAGTCAAATTATATTTATTTTTCTCGAATAAAAGTTGATAAATTCGCCCCAATAAACAACAAATAGAGATATAAACGCAAAGACAGAGAGGGTGTTTTTCGGTTTAGTCGTTTATTTCTTTTTGAGGGAAAAATCAATTATTAAAATTCTAAAGATGAACAAACGCAGCAACAAACTAACAACAGAAACCAATCAATTAACCAAAACTAGATTAAGCATGAAAAAAGTAATATTAAGTTTAGCATTAGCGCTAACAGCCACTATGGCATTCGCACAAGACACACCATTGGAAATTTCAGGTTCAGGTGACCTTTATTACAAGTATGATTTTTCTAAAACGGCAAACATTCCAACAAGTTTTGCTTCTGACCAAAATTCCCTTTCCTTGGGTATGATTGATATTGCATTGAAAAAAACTACGGGCAAAACCTCTTTTGTAGGTGAAATATCTTTTGGACCTAGAGGCCAATTCCAATCCATTTTGAACTCAGACGGAACCTACGATGAATTGGGTGCTAACTCATTCCACATTCAAAACTTATATGCCACTTATGCAGCTACCGAAAAATTAAGTTTTACGGCTGGCTTTATGGGAACATTTATAGGATATGAGGTGATTTCTCCATTAGCGAATTTCCACTACTCGACTTCCTATCTGTTCACCAATGGGCCATTCCAAAATGCAGGTATAAAAGCAAATTATGCTATATCTGACAAAGTAGGTTTAATGGTGGGCGCATTTAACGATGCCTGGAATTCATACACTGCAGATGCATTTAAAGGTTTAAATGCCGTTGGAGCGCAATTGTCATTAGCACCAACCGAAAACATAAATGCTTACATCAACTTTATGGACGGTTCCGTAAGCGGTACGATTGTCGACTTGACGGCAACGTTCAAGCTTTCGGACAAATTTTTACTAGGTCTGAATGCCGCCGATTACTCAAACGAAGGCGATGTTGGTTATTCAGGTGTTGCCGTGTACCCATCATATAAGGTAAACGAACACTTTGGTCTAGGCTTGCGTGGGGAGTATTTTGATTATAAGGAAGGTTCTGGAGACGCATCAGTTACTGCGTTAACGTTCTCCGCAAATTTAAAGTCCGGAGGCTTAACGTTCATCCCTGAGTTTAGATTGGATAATGGTTCTGAGGAATATTTTGTAAACTCTGATGGGGCACCAACTAAATCTGCTTCACAACTATCTTTAGCACTAGTTTACGGTTTCTAATACAACCAAAATACTTTAGGTTTCCTTATGTAAACCCAAACTTATTTGATCATTAAAAATCAGAGAGAGAAAATTTATTCTCCAAAAATCAAGTTTAAAAAACAATTTTATTATGAAAAAAATCGAAGCTGTTATTCGAAAGTCAAAATTTGATGATGTTAAAAAAGCATTGCATCAAATCGAAGTCAATTTCTTTAGCTATTGGGATGTCACCGGCGTGGGCAATGAAAAGGAAGGTCATGTGTACAGGGGAATAACCTACAGTACCACAGACATCCAACGAAGGTATATATCTATAGTGGTTACGGATCCATTTTTAGAAAAAACTGTTGAGGCAATCCTGGAATCCGCTTATACAGGAATGGTAGGTGACGGTAAAATATTCGTTTCTGACATACAAGAAACCTATAGAATCAGGACCAAAGAAAAGGGAACCGACGCTGTCAACTAACTCACTAACAAACTAATAAAAAAAATATATTATGGATACGAATGCTGCAATGGACTTAATGTGGGTGTTACTCGCCGGATGTTTAGTGTTTTTTATGCAAGCCGGGTTTACACTGGTAGAAACGGGCTTTACCAGATCAAAAAACACTGGGAATATTATAATGAAAAATTTAATGGATTTCTGTATCGGAAGTCTCGCTTTTTGGGCGGTAGGATATTCCTTGATGTATGGGGAATCGATAGGAGGTTTGATAGGAGATGTTGATCAGTACTCTTTTTTTGACAGTCTTCCGGACATGCATAGCTTGTTCTTTCAAACCGTATTTGCCGCAACTGCCGCAACTATCGTTTCCGGGGCCATTGCCGAAAGAACAAAATTCACTACTTATTTAATATTCTCCTTATTGATGACATTAATCATCTACCCAATTTCAGGTAGCTGGGTTTGGAACGCAGGAGGCTGGCTTGCTAAAATGGGCTTTACTGATTTCGCAGGCTCAACGGTAGTTCACGCTGTTGGAGGATTTGCTTCTTTAGTGGCGGCAGCAATGGTTGGACCTAGGATTGGAAAATATACAGACGGAAAGTCAAATGCCATACCTGGTCATAATTTAATGATTGGTGCTCTAGGGGTATTCATCTTATGGTTAGGCTGGTTTGGCTTCAACCCAGGTTCACAATTAGCAATTTCAGGAGATAATGCTTTTAAAGTTGCAGCGATTTTCATTACAACTAATCTGGCGGGTGCAGCAGGTGCTTTAGCAGCTATGTTCTTAACTTGGATATTTTACAAAAAACCGGATATTTCAATGACTTTAAATGGTGTTTTGGCAGGATTGGTTGGTGTAACTGCGGGATGTGCTGCCGTCAGCCCGGCAGGAGCATTAGTTATAGGACTAATCTGTGGAATCGTAGTGGTGTTCTCTATTGAATTTATAGACAAAAAATTAAAAATTGATGATCCGGTTGGTGCCATATCCGTTCACGGAGTATGTGGAGCATTAGGAACCATATTAGTTGGAGTTTTTGCAACTGATGGCGGACTGCTATATGGTGGCGGATTCGACAAACTAATTGTACAAATTACCGGTGTTGCTGCAATTGTGGCTTGGGCACTTGCTGCGTCTTTTATCGTATTGTTTCTCTTAAAGAAAACAATGGGATTAAGAGTTACCAAAGAAGAAGAGATAGATGGATTAGATATTCATGAACATGGTACAAATGTGTACAACTCTTAGTAATAACCGGGACTGAAAACCATCATGGAATTAAGAACCGAAACCTGCAACATCTCATGTGTTGTGGGTTTTGGCTTTTATGGGAAACATTCATCAAACCAAATCTTCCAACGTTCGACTGGAAATCACAGATTTATCTTGTAACAACACATCGTCATTTTCTGCAAAATCGTCATTTTTTTTGATCAATAACCAGGCGTTTTCCTGCTTCCCTTTCAACTTGACCAATGCAAACTCACCTTTCAGTTTGCTCCCCTTCAGAATGAAACCCAGATGCCCTTTATTTAAATCTTCTTTGAAGCTGTTCCCGTTCTTATCCGAATCCTCAGCCAAAGTGTAGATCCCCCTATCCCAAACAATCACTTTACCCGCACCATAATTCCCCTCGGGAATGACTCCCTCAAAATCTTTATAGTCGTAGGGATGGTCTTCAACCATGATTGCAAGCCTTTTGTCAGCCGGATTCATGGACGGCCCTTTCGGTATGGCCCAGCTTTTTAAAACCCCATCCATTTCCAAACGAAAATCGTAATGCAAATGGGATGCTGCATGTTTTTGAACCACGAAAATCAATTCTCCACCAGTCTTCTCCATTTCGCCTTTTGGTTCATTGGAGGAATTAAAATTGCGCTTTTGCGTGTATTTGTTCAATGACATAGCGCCTAGTATTTTAGTTGAAACTCCCGTAAAAGTTACGGCTTTTATTTTATTCCTCCGATTTAAAATCCGTCTTTATCGCATTCAGGAACTCAGCGAAGTCCAGACAATCGGTTTAAACTCCTGCATTTAATAAATGCTTTATATTTTAGAGCCATTTTGCACTAATGAAACTCTGCACCGCATCGTTTTAATAGTTAATTAAAGAATAAATATCGATCAAAACCAATAAAAATCATTTGAAATTTTAATAGATTTACAAACCTGAATTGATTCAAAACAACCTATGTCAAAAAATAAATTACGCGAAGATAAGAATTGTCTCAACTGCGATCATTTGGTGGAGGGAAGGTATTGTCCCAACTGCGGACAGGAAAACACGGAAAGCCGTAAGTCGTTCCATCATATATTCATCCATTTTTTTGAAGACCTAACGCATTATGAAAACTCCTTCTGGAGGACAATATTTTACTTGTTCTTTAAGCCGGCGGTGCTGACCACGGCATATATGTCCGGAAAGCGTTTGTCATTTTTAGCGCCGGTACGATTGTATATTTTTATCAGTTTTGCCACATTTTTGACCATATCGCTGTTTCCAAGCGAAACCACAAACAAAGAGGAAGCCTTGACAGTAAAGGAAAATAGTACAGAACTGGTAATTCCGACGATCGATTCTTTGCATATTGAGGAGAAAAGCGTGCACGGTTTGACTAAGGTGGGGATTCTTTCGCAAAAAAACACTGACACAATAATAAAAATCTTACAGCAGACTGACGAAATTGACAGTACAAAAGCCAACAAAAAAGAGGCAGCTGATTTTGGTTATGAATCCGTAACCGAACTGGATTCCATACAAAAACATGGCGACAAGGAAATAAAGGTAAGCAAAACGGAGTATTGGTTTTTGAAGAAATGGCTCGCCGTAAAAGAAGAAAACACAAACGAGCAAATTGTAAAAAAGTTCACCTATTCATTCACCAGTAACATTCCAAAGGTCTTGTTTTTATATATGCCCGTTTTTGCATTCATACTCTGGCTATTTCATGACAAGAAAAAATGGTACTATTTTGACCACGGGATTTTCACATTACATTATTTTTCCTTTTTACTTTTGTTGACCCTAACGCTCTTTCTGACTGATAAAACCATGCTCCTATTTGACCAAAATCCAACCATGGAATGGGTTCATTTTAGCATAAAATCAATCGGGTTTTTCTGGATGATTTATTACTTTTTTCCGGCGCACCGTCGCTATTATCAACATGAACTTCTAAAATCACTCTATAAAAGCAGTTTGATAATTCTGATTAATCTGGTGATTCTAGTGGTTCTTGTGGTGCTGTTTGCGCTATATACCTTTAACACAATTCACTAAAATTAAACTTACATCAATGCAAGTTGCGCTGCCGTTTTGAAAATAAACGGCAGTATCTTTTAGTGATTCCCCTCTGCCCGTTTAACCGTTGTCCTCCTCTAAATCATTGTGGTTATCGCCACCAATACTGTAATGATTGTTTTCCTCGTCCTCGCTTCCCACATGCTCCTGAGCATCATCTAATTCAGAACCGGGAATGTCCAAATCCCCGCCGGCCATATCCTCCTCAAAATTCTTTTCATTTAATTCCGTGGTATTGTTTATTTCAACGGGAATCTTCTTTTTAGTGATATCTTCCGGATTTATATCCCCCTCTTTATGAAACTTGTTGTAAATATCTTCACTTGGGGGATACAACAGAGAATCCGGCACTTTATTTTTATCTTCTACATCCTTCTTTTTAGCTTCGGGATTCGGTTTAACATTTTTCTTTTTCATCGTTTTTGTATTTTCAAATTGTTAGTTTCCAGCACACTAAGTTACTAATTTCTAAACAAAAACGGAAAATATAACTTATTTAAAATCGATGCGGCTCTTCTCTTTGGCTAGTTCATTTTGCGTCTATGCCATTTTCACAGATATTATATTGGTACAATAATTTCCAGCCAAATTTAAATTTCCACGTATTCAAAAAAAAGTAGTTCTTTTTTTACGATTTAGTCCGATAAATGATTAAATTTAAAGTAGTTAAACCTCCTTTATATTTCATCTAAAAAAACAGCAATAATCTTAAAAACTAAAACTATGGGCTTATTATCAAAAAACGTAATTCCAGGAAACCACGGCAAGACATTTGGAACGAATGCCATGAAAGATGCTGATTTATTAGAGATTAAAAACAGTATCTTAGAAATCGACGGGATAATCGATGTCATGTTGAACACCGACATTTTCCCAAGGGAATTCACCGTACACACAAACAAAATTGTGGCCGTCCATGATATTGAAAACAAGGTCAAAAAAGTCGGTTTTCACGCCGTTCCCAAAGATTCGTTCCCCTTATGAATGCTTATCCAAAAAGAATCCACATCCACTTTTAAGAACAACTTTAATTCCCTGAAATCGTTCCAATTGAATCAATATTTAGTCTGATTCAATTGGAACTTTTGCAAAAAAAAGGTACAAATATTTTTTTTGTAAACGTTTATATCGTAATATTGCAATATAAATATATAGCGATGGGAATTACTAAAACAGAACATTTCACGGAAGAACAAAACGAATTGGCTGTCCTGGCCAAAGCCATAGGGCATCCGGCGCGAATTGCCATTTTGCAACACCTCATCAAGGTAAACAGTTGCATCTGCGGCGATATTGTAAACGAACTCCCGCTTGCCCAGCCTACCGTTTCCCAGCATCTGAAAGAGTTAAAAAATGCCGGACTCATAAAAGGGAATTTTGAAGGAAACGCCATTTGCTATTGCCTGAACGAAGAAGGTTTCGATAAAATAAAAGCCTTTTTTCATCAGATCAACAACTATCTCGAAAACAAGAAAAATCAATGTTGCTAATTTTTAAATCAAAGAATCATGAAACTATCAGAAATTAAAAAACAGCTGGGTACATTAGAGAATGTTGCCTTTGTATTGCCAAACGGAACGTACGTGCCGGAACATTTTCATGTTACGGAAGTGGGCCTGATCACTAAAAACTTTATTGACTGCGGGGGCAAAGTAAGGAAAGAAACCGTGACAAATTTCCAGTTATGGGATGCCAACGATTTCGAGCACCGTTTGAAACCAAAAAAACTGTTGGATATTATCGAATTGTCCGAAAAAGTATTGGGTATGGAAGACCATGAAATCGAAGTCGAATACCAATCGGAAACCATTGGGAAATATGATTTGGGTTTTAACGGGACTGATTTTACGCTGTTAAACAAACAGACCGCTTGCTTGGCGCAAGACCAATGCGGTATTCCAGAATCAAAACAAAAGGTAAAACTTTCAGAAATACCAAGCCAAAACAACAGTTGCACCCCAGGTGGAGGCTGTTGCTAATCTAAAATCCGCTATCGAAAATGATGCCATCAAAAACTAAAATATTTTCCCAAATCGAAAAGGAGGTACTCTCGTTTCATCCGGAAGAAATTACGCAGGAGCGCAGGGCTGTTTTGCAACCGCTTATTGATTATATCCAAATCAAGGTAAGCAATCAAGAAGAAATCAGGCTTAACTTTATTTGTACCCACAATTCAAGGAGAAGTCATTTGTCACAGGCTTGGGCGCAAACAGCCGCGTCTTACTTTAACATAAGTAATGTGTTTTGCTACTCTGGTGGTACCGAAACTACCGCTTTATTCCCAATGGCAGCACAGACATTGGCAAAATCCGGATTTAAGGTGAAAAACCTCTCTGAGGGAAGTAATCCCGTTTACAGCATAAAATACACGGATAACGAACATCCCATTATTGGTTTTTCTAAAACCTATGATGACGATTTTAATCCGCAAGCTGAATTTGCTGCAATACTGACTTGTTCTAGTGCTGATATCGGTTGTCCATTTATTGCTGGTGCCGAAAAAAGAATTCCAATCACTTTTGAAGATCCAAAAGCTTTTGACAACACGCCACAGCAAGCAGAAAAATACCACGAAAGAAGCATGCAAATTGCAACTGAACTCTTTTATGCATTCTCACAAATTAAAAAATAAATATGTCGGCAAATAATTGTGCTCCCGCAGCGGAAAGAAAAAAATTAGGTTTCTTGGATAGCTATTTAACCCTTTGGATTTTTTTGGCGATGGCATTGGGAATTGCCATTGGAAATTTCATACCATCCAGTGGAAATTTCATCAACTCGTTTTCTAGCGGAACGACAAATATTCCCATAGCTATCGGACTAATATTGATGATGTATCCTCCGCTCGCAAAAGTGAAATACGAGCAAATGGGAGAAGTGTTTAAAAACACAAAAGTACTGGGGGCATCCCTTTTTCTGAATTGGGTTGTAGGGCCGATCCTTATGTTCTTTCTGGCTTTGTTTTTCCTAAACGGTTACCCTGAATACATGATCGGTGTCATCCTGATTGGATTGGCCCGTTGTATCGCCATGGTGGTCGTCTGGAACGACCTTGCAGACGGGGACAGGGAATATGCCGCTGGACTGATCGCCTTAAACAGTGTTTTCCAAGTGTTGCTTTATAGCGTTTATGCCTATATTTTCATCACGATACTCCCACCCTATTTCGGATATACCGGTTTTGAAGTCAACATCAGCATCGGGCAAATTGCCGAGAGCGTGGGCATCTATTTGGGGATTCCTTTCGCACTGGGAATCATCAGCCGATATGCTCTTATCAATCTAAAGGGAGAGGATTGGTTCCAAAACAAATACGTACCGTTCATTTCCCCAATTACGCTAATCGCGTTGTTACTTACCATCGTGATCATGTTCAGCCTAAAAGGGGAAATGATCGTGCAAATCCCGATGGATGTCGTTCGCATCGCGATTCCTCTCGTGATTTACTTCACGGTCATGTTTGTCATCAGTTTTTTCACGGGGAAATATTTTGGCGCAGATTATTCAAAAAGTACGGCGATTGCCTTTACGGCAACGGGAAACAATTTCGAACTGGCAATCGCAGTAGCCATCGGTGTTTTTGGCATCAATAGCGGACAGGCATTTGCCGGAGTTATCGGCCCATTGGTGGAGGTTCCCGCTTTAATCGCATTGGTGAATGTCGCTTTTTGGTTTAGAAAAAAATACTACCCGTCAGCAATCTAGAGCTAAAAAAAATAGACGAATTTTCTTTTTTAAAATCCGTGTAAACAACTAGAATAAAATCAAACCGCCAATTCGCAAATTTTATATTATCCATGATATATTTAAATTTGTGAATTCGCGGTATTTTTTTTGAAGCCAAATGTTTTTCTGCTCCATGATGAAAATAGTTATAATTATTGCCTAGGTCCTGTTTGAACCAGATTCCACATTTCCCCCACTAAAATTGAAAACACCATTTCGTTTTTGATATATTTTTCATCAATTTTTACAAATACCATATTTTACAGCTTCCATTTTCAAGATATTCCAATTAATTTCAAAAAAACGAAATTAAGTAAATAAAATAAGTACTTATACTTATATTTGCTACGTAATGCTTAATTTACGATAGTATGATCAATATAATAGTAGTCGGAAACGGCATGGTAGGTTTCAAATTTTGTGAAAAATTCATATCGAAGCCAGGAAGTGAGAAGTATCAAATTACTGTTTTTGGAGAAGAACCAAGGCGAGCCTATGACCGTGTCCATTTAAGCGAATATTTTGCGGGCAAAAGTGCTGACGATTTATCCATGTCAACTTTAGATTGGTATGCCGAAAACAATATTATTCTAAATACTTCAGAATTAATTACTGACATCAATAGGGAACACAAAACGGTTCATACCCATCTGGAAAAAACATATCCCTACGACTACATAGTATTGGCAACAGGTTCTTCTGCTTTTGTACCCCCTATTGTTGGGGTGGAAAAAGAAGGCGTTTTTGTATACAGGACTATTGAAGATCTCGATGCAATCATGGCCTATGCCAAAAAAATAAAACAAAATGGAGCTACAGAAGCAGCTGTGCTTGGCGGGGGATTACTAGGACTGGAAGCGGCCAAAGCTGTCCGGGATTTGGGTTTGAATCCGCATGTCGTGGAGTTTGCTCCCAGGCTAATGCCAAGACAATTGGACAAGGGCGCGAGTGACATGTTGCAATCAAAAATTGAAGAGCTAAACATTGGGATACACCTTAATAAATCCACTCAATATATTGATGGTGGAGATTGTATAACAGGGATGATGTTTGCGGCAGAGGAATTGTTAAAAGTTGATATGTTGGTTATATCTGCAGGTATCAAACCACGAGACGAGCTTGGAAGAGTTTCGGGACTTGAAGTGGGGGTACGTGGCGGCATCACCGTAAACAATAAAATGCAAACGACGGATCCTTTTATATATGCCATTGGAGAAGTGGCGCTGTACAACCATATGATTTACGGATTGGTTGCCCCAGGATACGAAATGGCAGAAGTCGCTGCCGAGCAGATTCTGCAAGGCGAAAAAACAATGAGAGAAACCATCGATATGTCTACCCAATTAAAATTAATTGGGGTCGAAGTGGCGAGTTTTGGTGATCCATTTCTAGAAAACGAAAATGTCACGGCAATCGTTTACGAAAATAAATTTAGCGGTACATACAAAAGAATTAACATAACCAAAGACGGGAAGACCTTATTGGGAGGGATTCTGGTTGGTGATTCAAGTGATTATAATGGGTTGTTCCAAATTTACAGCAATGCGATGCCCCTGCCTAAAAATCCCGAAGATTTAATTCTAGGTTCCAGGGGTGGCGAAAGCTCAACTATGGGAAGCGTCATGGACTTGCCTGACACTGCCGTAATCTGTTCTTGCGAAAATGTAACTAAAGGAACTCTTTGCTGTTCAATAACAGATGGGACATGCGAATCTTTATCAGATGTCGTGAAGCTTACAAAGGCCACTTCCGGTTGTGGAGGTTGTAAGCCAATGGTGGTTGACTTGGTGAAAGAAGCACAAAAATCAATTGGAAAAGAAGTGAAAGAATCTCTTTGCGAACATTTTCACTACACCAGACAAGAGCTATTTGATATCGTGAAAATCAACAAATACACTAATTTTTATGAGGTTGTCGACCATCATGGCAATGGCGATGGTTGCGAAGTATGCAAACCAGTTGTCGCTTCGATTTTCTCAAGTATTTACAACGATACGGCCAACAAACATGTCACCACCCAAGATACCAATGATCGATTCTTAGCCAATATCCAACGGAACGGGACCTACTCGGTTGTACCGAGGGTCGCCGGTGGAGAGATTACCGCCGAAAAACTGATCGTAATTGGCCAAGTAGCCAAACAGTTTGATCTATACACTAAAATTACCGGTGCACAGCGTGTCGATTTATTTGGCGCCCATCTAGATGATTTGCCAAAAATTTGGAAAATACTAATTGATAATGGTTTCGAAAGCGGGCACGCCTATGGAAAGTCATTAAGGGCCGTGAAAAGTTGTGTGGGCAATGCTTGGTGCCGTTACGGAATGGATGACAGTGCCGGTTTTGCCATTGAACTGGAAAACAGGTACAAAGGAATCCGTTCCCCCCATAAAATCAAGGGTGGCGTATCCGCTTGCATTAGGGAATGTGCCGAAGCCAGAGGCAAAGATTTTGGTCTCATTGCAGTGGAAGGAGGTTGGAACCTCTACATCTGCGGAAACGGCGGCGCCACTCCTAAACATGCCGTTTTGTTGGCTGAACAAATTGACAAAGCGACCGTAATTAAATACCTAGACCGTTTTTTAATGTATTACATCCGCACGGCCGGGCCACTGGTTCGAACTGCCACATGGCTAGACAAATTAGAAGGAGGCATGGATTACCTTAAAGAAGTTGTCATACATGATCGCATCGGGATTTGTGAAGCATTAGAAACTGAAATGGAAACCCTTATAGGGACATTTGAATGCGAATGGAAACAAGTGATTGAAAAACCAAGATTAATGAAGCGTTTCAGTCATTTCGTTAATTCCGATGAAAAGGATGATAATATCGAATATGTGCCGTTAAGAGAACAAAAAATGCCAAAACCTTGGTGAAAAGCAATTGATTAATTCGCACCGAACAGTTTGATTTTGGTATAGAGCGAATCATCCTGAAGTTGAAAAAGATTAAACAATAAAAATTATGGAAAATATTTTAAGCAAATACAAAACTGTTCTGGCTGATCACGCAACCATTTGGTTCAAAGCGGGTAACATAAATGACTTTCCCAGCAACAGAGGAGGTTGCATCAAATACAAAGACAAACAAATTGCTGTTTTTAATTTCGAAAGAAGAAACGAATGGTACGCCTGTCAAAATGCCTGCCCCCATAAAATGGAAATGGTTCTATCGAGAGGAATGACGGGATCTGCTGATGACGTTCCCAAAATCGCATGTCCTATGCACAAAAAAACATTTTCGCTTGCAGACGGATCTAATTTAAATGGGGAAGAATACTCGATTGCGACCTACCCCGTAAGAGTTATTGGAGACGAAGTATTCGTAGGCTTTTTAGAATAAATATGTATCTTTGAAAATATACATTATCCATGACAAACACACCTTTTCATAACGCTAGTGAGCTAATTGATGCAGAAAACGCACAAGACCCAAACCGCGAAATATACCAAACCAAAAGCTACCCTAAAGAGTTATTATATTCAAATAGAATGTATGAAAAGCTTATGGAATTTCATCCTGATGCCTCCGAAGCGGTTCAAATTGCTTCCAAAGCCCAGCACATTTGCAGATGGAAAATAGCTCGAGAAACCTATCCGATGGATCGTGTGGGATACTTAAAATGGAGAGAAGATTTAAAAAAATTTCACGCGAAAACTACAGCCGGAATTTTAGAAAAAGTGGGGTATGACTCCAATTTCATCGCTCGGGTTTCATTTCTGATTGAGAAAAAATTACTCAAAAAAGATGAAGAAACGCAACTTCTGGAAGATGTAATTTGTTTGGTTTTTCTGGAATTTTATCTTGATCCCTTTGTACAAAAACATGACAGGGACAAAATGAAAAATATCATTCTGAAAACTTGGAATAAAATGTCTGATAAGGGACACCAGGAAGCTTTAAAAATCAACTATAGCAGCGCAAATCTTCAACTGATAAAAGAGGCCATCGGATTGTAATTTGATTTTGACATGAAAAACAAGACCAAACAGTCTATCGAGAATCTCAATTTCGTAAAATTAAAGCAAATGTATCTTTTTGCTTTAATAACCATAGCCATAACGGTACTGCTTAGCCAATTGCTCATACAGTACAACCTGAACCATCAGCTTAATGATTCCCGACTGATCAACATATCGGGGAAACAAAGAATGTTGAGTCAAAAGTTGGCCAAGGAAGTGCTGATCTTAAACTTGGTTTCTGATTCCATAAAGAAAAATGAGGAGGTCTCTAAAATAAACGAAACCGTTTCACTTTGGAAATTCACCCATTATGCATTGGAAAACGGGAATGACAGCCTTAATTTCCCAAAAGTAAAAAGCGCTACCCTATCCAGATTATTTGCCGATATAAAACCCAATTTTGATAGTATCAGTCATGCGACTGAGCTGTTGCTGAAAAATCATATTGGACAAGTAGACCGGGATAAAAATCAAAAAATAGCGCAAACTATTCTGGATAATGAAGGGATCTTTCTTTCTAAAATGAACAAAATAGTAAGCCAATACGAAGCCGAAGCGCTGGAAAAAGTGACGCTGCAGCGCAAAACGGAATATGCTATTTTGGGGTTTACACTACTCGTTTTATTTTTGGAATTTCTCTTTATATTTAAACCTACCAACAAAAGGATTGAGCTTTTAATTTCTAAACTTCTGGTCTCTGAACGGAGAGCCATAAAACTGGCACACGATACGGAAGTGATTAGCGAAATAAAAGAAAACTCTGTCAAAGAATTAAAGTCGTTAAATTATGCGATGGAGAATACTTTATTGTATTGCCGTATTGCACCCGACGGACGTATCATACATATCGGGGAAAAGTTCTCTAAACTGTTGCAGTACAATCCTTTTGTTGGCGATAAAACGTTCTCCGAGGTGTTGACGCCAGTAGAAAAAGAACAATTGCTTATCGATAGGATCATCGCCGAAAAACAAAGAAGCGGATGGCAGGGGGAAATAAACATCACCAACAGAAATAAAGAATCCATTTGGCTTGATCTATCCATGGTGCCAGTTACCATCAAAAAAGAGGAATCCGAATTATTGATTATTTGTTTTGATATTACCGAACGGAAAATAGCAGAGCAAGAAGTGGAACGGCTGAATGCTGAAAACATTGCCGATAAAATCAATCAGCAAAAAATCATCTCCAGTAAAATTGTCGAGAATCAAGAAAATGAGCAAAATAGAATTGCTCGTGAAATTCATGATGGGATAGGGCAAATGCTAACGGGCTTGAAATTCAGCTTGGAAAGTATCAATCTTGATGACAAAGAAAAAGCTGCACAAAAAATTGAGTACCTAAAAAAATTATCCCTTGACATCATCAAAGGGGTACGCACGGCAACTTTCAACTTGATGCCGCCTGAATTGAGCGATCATGGAATTGTGTCCTCTTTATCAAAACTTTGCCAAGAGTTGTCGAAACTCACAGGAAAAAACATCCAGTTCTATAACAAAACCTCTTTTGACAAAAGGCTGGATTCATTAATTGAAATCAACATATATCGCCTTACCCAGGAAGCGATCAATAACGCGATAAAGTATGCCGAATCCTCACATATTGTAGTCCAACTATCGCATAGTAATTCAATCCTGAGCATCATAATTGACGATAACGGCAAGGGGTTTGATGCTGCCGAAGTGGAGAAAAAAAGGAATAGTGAATCCGGAATGGGATTACTCTTTATGAAAGAAAGAATACAGTACATCAACGGACGTGTTTTTATAAACTCCATCCCGGGCGAAGGAACCAGAATTACATTCAACATTCCCATTTAAATATAAGACGACTAATTTATTTATATAGATTACGTATATTAGCTGTTCAATTAGTTTAAAATACGTAAAAAAATTGATCTCAAATTTAAGTAAGTTATGAATAATACGATTCGAGTTGTGCTGGCAGATGACCACGTTTTTGTAAGAGACGGGATAAAATCATTATTGGAGACCGAAGACAATATAATTGTGGTGGGAGAAGCTACAGATGGTCTGGAAGCATTGCAAACAGTGGAATCAAATAAGCCAGACTTACTAATTGTCGACATACGCATGCCTCATTTAACAGGTATTGAAGTAGTTGAAAAATTACGAAATCAGAATAATCCCGTGAAAATCATCGTTCTTTCGATGCATGAATCGGAAGAATACGTACTTAAATCCATCAGAGCCGGTGCCGATGGTTATTTGTTGAAAGGATCCAGCAAAGAAGAATTCTTAAAAGCACTGCATACCGTCGCAAATGGCGGAAAATATTTTAGTGGCGACATCTCCTCTATTCTTATTGATCAACTCAAAAACAATGCAATCCCTATAGAAACAAAGCAACCATTAACGGATGATATGTCAATTACCAAAAGGGAAAAAGAAATCCTGAAACTTTTATTGTCTGGAAAAGGAAATAAAGAAATTGCGGAAGCATTAGAAATCAGTAAGCGTACCGCAGAGGTACACCGCTTTAACTTGATGAAAAAACTAAAAGTGAAGAATCTTATGGAGCTTTCCAATAAGGCAAACGAATATGCGTTGATTTAATCTTCCACACAAAAAACAAAAGCCAATTCTATTTTAATTAATATACCTAATCTCAACTATACGCTGCGAAATGGGCTGATTATGTCTTTTTATGATTGTGATCAATCTTTTCGAGCATTCAAAAAACGAAAAAAGGCTTCCCTTTTTTGGTAAATCAATAATAAAAAGAGCTTTAAAAACAAATGTCTGAAATCTTTATGAAAATACGTATTTATACTTATTTCCAATGTTTTTAATACGTCGACATACTTATATTTGTAAAAAATATAAGTACAATGGAAAAGTCAACTTCATTAGCCCAATCCCACAGAATGTTATTTTTAAACACGCTGGCGTTCACCGTTTGTTTCGCTTGCTGGACACTTAATGGCGTTTTGGTCACCTATTTGGTCGACAAAGGCATTTTTAACTGGAGCGTGGTACAAATAGGCTGGTTACTGGGCATTCCCATTTTAACCGGTGCCCTGATGCGATTGCCCATAGGAATCCTGACCGATAAACACGGCGGGAAATCGGTGTTTTCAATCTTGCTTTTACTATGTTCAATCCCTCTATTCCTACTTCCATTAGCAAACAGTTTCTTGATGTTTGCCGTTCTTAGTTTTCTGTTCGGAATGGTTGGAACCAGCTTCGCCGTAGGTATCGGATACACTTCCATATTCTATCCAAAAGAATGGCAAGGGAGAGCTTTGGGGATTTTTGGGATGGGGAATGCGGGAGCGGCAATAACCACATTTATGGCACCTTCACTATTAAATCATTTTTCAATAGAAGACCCGCAAAATGGTTGGAAAATTTTACCCCTGATATATGGCGCTGCTTTGTTAATTATCGGTGTCCTGTTCTTACTTTTCGCTAAAAATAAGAAAATGGAAAGGTCAACCAAAACAGTTCCGCAAATGCTGTCAACCTTAAAAAGACCTAGAGTCTGGAGGTTTGGAGCCTACTATTTTTTGGTTTTCGGATGTTTCGTGGCCTATTCACAATGGCTTTTGCCCAACTTTATGAACGTATACCAAACGAGTTTAGTGATGGGCGGTATGTTTGCCACTATGTTCAGCTTGCCATCCGGTGTCATTCGCGCATTTGGCGGATATCTATCTGACAAATTTGGCGCCCGAAAAGTAATGTATTGGGTATTGAGTTCATCTGTCGTATTGAGTGCACTATTGATGATTCCAAAAATGGAAATAACAACGGCTGGCCCAGGCGTAATGGCAGAAAAAAAAGGAATTGTCACCCAAGTCAGCGCTTCTAACGTACAGATTGACGGGAAAGATTTCGCGATAGTCTCCAAACCAGAAACTGCGGCAATTGGAAATGTCTTCCCGACTAAATCAACATGGCAAAAAGTAATTGTTGAACAAAACCAAAGCGTCAATAAAAAAGAATTATTGGCCAAGGGCCTAACCCGAATTGTTTTTGACGCCAACATGTGGGTTTATCTATTTTTGGTAATTATGATTGGTATCTCGTGGGGAATCGGAAAAGCGGCCGTTTACAAACATATCCCCGAATATTTCCCGACCGAAATAGGAGTTGTGGGCGGTATGGTGGGTTTGCTCGGAGGTTTAGGCGGATTCTTTTGCCCAATTATCTTTAGCTATCTATTAAGTTTCACCGGAATATGGTCAAGTTCATGGATTTTTGTCCTTCTGTTTTCAGCAATTTGCCTCGTCTGGATGCACATTACCATAACTAGTATGATGAATGAAAAACAACCGATCATGTCCAAAGAAATGGATCGAAAAAACTAAAACCCCTCCTTTCCAAATTGTAAAGCACGCCATTTCCGATTGATCCATCAAAATAGAATCTGAAGTAAAACATTAACAAGATACAAAATGAAAAAAATAAATGCCGATTGCTCCATCTGTATCAACACCAATTGTTTTATAAAGAAACATTTGCATCTGGAAAAAATGCAGGATTTTGCGTTGGAAAAAACGAATTTTTCCTGCAAAAGAGGACAGCAATTTATGATCGAAGGCGCGCCAATGCAAGGCTTGTATTTTATCTTCAAGGGGAAAGTGAAGGTGCTTAAAACCGGTATCTATGGTAAAGAACATATCGTTCGACTGACACAAGAGGGCGACACGGTAGGTTTCAGGGGATTTGGCACAAGCAAAAGGTACCTGATAGGGGCTTCAGCGGTAGAGGATACCGTTTTGTGCAATTTTAGCAACAAGGTGATGCAGGACATACTCAAAACTATTCCTGAATTCACGTATGACATGATGTTGTTTTATGCAGAGGAGCTTAATAAAAGCGAGAACAACGTTAAAAAAATTGCCCAAATGAACGTCAGGGAACGCGTTATCGACACCCTTCTATATCTTCTCAAAAAATTTGGTCAAACGAACAATCTAATAGACATTCTGCTTTCCAGAAAAGAAATCGCCGATTTTGCCGGAACCACGGATGAACAAGTGACGCGAATATTCTCAAGCCTGAAAAAAGAGGGCCTTATAAAAATTGTAGGAAAGAAAATAAGCCTGCTACAAGCCGAAAAAATGAAACAGGAAATCATTGAACATCGGTAGTTTCCGGTTTTCCTATTTATAGCATAAAAGTCCAATAGTATTGGACTTTTTTTATGCAATAAAACCAGTTCTACGCACACTTATGCGTAAATATTTCAAACAACACATCCATACCTAATTCCATAACATATCGTAAAAAAACATGTTAGTTGAAAAATATGCGTTTTCGCCTGTTTTAACGGGTTCAATACCAGTTTTTTAATGGCGAAAAAAGGCATGTTTCACTGTAATTACCTCAGTAAATAAGTAAAACTACGTACGTATATTTGCTGAGTAAATAATTAAAACCAAGTATCAATTAAAACCATTTGTTATGAAATTACTAAAAACAATATGCTTGTCATTTATAGGGGTTATCAGTTCGGCAACCCACGCGCAAGACTTCGATGCCAGCATACAGCTTAGACCACGTTATGAATATAGGAATGGGTATAAAAGCTTATTGAAAACGGGAGACAGTCCAACTTCATTTATATCGCAACGTTCCCGTTTAAACTTAAATTTTGAACAAGATAAATTAAAATTAAAACTGTCTTTACAAAATGTACGCACTTGGGGTGACGTAGCCACCACAACTACAGCGGACAAGAACGGAGTTGCTGTTTTTGAAGCTTATGCCGACTATAGTTTTGATGATAAATGGAGCGCGCGCCTTGGTCGCCAGGTATTATCCTATGACAACCAGCGTATAATGGGTGGAATTGATTGGATTCAACAAGGACAAAGTCATGATGCAGCGTTAATAACTTACAAAGACGCAAAAAACCGACTGGATTTAGGTTTTGCCCATAATGCCAATGCCGAAAACCTATTGGAGCCTACAACAGCTTACACCACCACCTATAAGGAAATGCAATATGCTTGGTACCACACCAGCATTAAAAAAGTAAATGCCAGTTTCTTGTTTTTAAACGCCGGCTACCAATACCTAAAAACACCAACAGATCTACAGACCGATTATATCCAAACTTACGGGACCTATTTGACTTACAAAGGTAAAAAATGGGATTTTGATTTGGGGATATATGGGCAATCCGGAAAAAGTGGCGGCGCAGAATTAAGTGCTTGGGACGCTGGTGCAAATTTAGGCTATGTTGTAACCGATAAATTCAAAGCTACATTAGGATATGAATACCTTTCAGGTAAAGATCAGGATGACAGCGATACAAAAATAAAATCATTTACTCCCCTATTTGGAACCAACCATGCTTTTAATGGATTCATGGATTACTTCTACGTAGGAAACCACAAAAAAAGTGTTGGATTACAGGACGCGTACTTAAAACTGGATTTTGGAATCAAAAAAGTAAAATTCTCATTGACACCGCATGTGTTCTATGCCCCTAATAAAGTGCTGGCTGCCGGGCTAGAAAAAGACTCTTATCTAGGCACCGAAGTTGATTTGACCGCAGGGTACAAAATTTACAAAGACATCATGGCTGTTGCAGGATATTCACAAATGTTTGGTTCTTCAACATTAGAAACCTTAAAAGCTGGTGATGCCGGTAAAACTACTAATTGGGCTTGGGTAATGATCAATATCAACCCACAAATATTTTCCACAAAAAAATAATTATCAATTACTTAAAAAATAAAAACATGAAAAAATTAGTGTTTAGATTATCGATACTGGCCATTGCTTCTCTGGGAGTTATTAGCTGTAAAAAGGAGGAAAAGAAAGCCGTTGTTACTAAAGCTCCTTCGACTTCAAAAACAGAACAATTAGCGCTGGAGAAGCCCCAGGTAACTTTAGGATTCATCAAATTGACAGATATGGCGCCTTTGGCTATAGCCAAAGAAAAGGGCTTCTTTGAAGATGAAGGTTTATTCGTAACCCTGGAAGCACAATCCAACTGGAAAAATGTTTTGGACCGTGTAATTGACGAGCAAATTGACGGATCCCATATGTTGGCCGGACAACCGATAGCTGCCGCAGTGGGTTTCGGGCGACAAGCCCAATTAGTGACAACCTTTTCTATGGATTTGAACGGTAATGCCATCACAGTTTCCAATGATGTTTGGTCAAAGATGAAACCCGGATTGCCAATGAAAGACGGAAAACCTGTTCATCCAATTAGTGCCGGTGCTTTGTTACCCGTTATTAAAGAATACAAAAATGCCAACAAACCATTTAAAATGGGTATGGTATTCCCGGTATCAACACACAACTACCAGCTGCGTTATTGGTTAGCTGCCGGAGGAATCAACCCTGGCCAATATACAAAAGACAATGCGCAAGGTATGATCAATGCCGATGTATTATTATCGGTTACCCCTCCGCCACAAATGCCAGCCACACTGGAGGCAGGAACCATCAACGGATATTGCGTCGGTGAACCTTGGAACCAGCAGGCGGTAAGTAAAGGAATTGGGGTACCCGTAATCACGAGCCGCGATATTTGGAAAAACCACCCCGAAAAAGTATTTGTTATGACTCAAGCTTTCATTAACAAAAACCCAAATACTGCCATTGCCATCACCAAAGCCTTAATTAGAGCCGGAAAATGGTTGGACGATCCAGAAAACAGGCTAGAAGCTGTCAAGATTCTATCAAGCCCCGCTTATGTTGGTGCCGATGAGAATGTATTGAAAAACTCCATGACCGGAACTTTTGAATACGAAAAAGGGGACAAACGTGATGCAGCCGATTTCAACGTGTTTTTCAAAGACAACGCTACTTATCCTTACTATTCCGACGGAATTTGGTTTATGACCCAAATGAGACGTTGGGGGCAGATTACGGAATCGAAACCAGCCGAATGGTACGCATCAAAAATCAAGGAAGTTTACAAGCCTGAAATTTGGACCAAAGCGGCGCAACTTCTATTGAAAGAAGGTAATCTGTCTGGAGAAGAAATACCTACCACCGATGGCTACAAACCTGCAACCACAGACTTTATAGACGGGGTGAAATACGATGGGAAAATGCCCCTTGAGTATATAAAAAGCTTAAAAATTGGTAATAAAAACTAATTCATGAACTATGTAGTTGGGGGTGTTGTAGTATCATCCTCAACTATTTATTTAAAAACTACAAATGCAATGGTGCCTTAGAATGGTTTCTTACATAGGATAGAAATTAGTTTTAAAATCAAAACGAATTAATGTCCTTTCGACCAATTTTAAATATATAAAAATAGAAACATGAAGACTAAAATAATAAAAACTGTACAATTTATTGGCTTGGGTTATTTAGAACCTCTCATTAGATTATTGGTTGGTGAAGATTTGAAAAAAAATGGCAAGAAAGCATTCAAGAGAATACTCTTCCCTATTTTATCAGTGGTATTATTTATCTTTTTATGGCAATCCTTTTCTAATTATTTAAGTAATGTTGAGTCCGAAATAAAAATCGAAAAAGCACTTAAGGATCAGGGGAGCGAAGCGGCTAAAAAACTGGAAGCCTGCATTGCCTCTGGAGACATCAGTTGCAGACCTAATTCCTTGCCTTCTCCCGCGATGGTTTATACCGCTGTAGGAAAACTGTGGGACGATCACAAAATAATGACGACAAAAAAACAGGATTTTATAGACAAGTATGAGACTATAAATGCAGCACGCAAAACCAAGGGGCAAATCGAAATTGTCTATACCGGCCGGCCGTCATTTGTGGACCAAATAATGACCAGTTTAAAAACCGTTTTTGCAGGTTTCTTGCTTTCGATAATTATTGCTGTTCCTACCGGCGTTTTGTTGGGACTAAGTACTACACTGAGAACTTCGTTCAACTGGATTGTCCAAATATTCAAACCGGTCTCTCCTGTCGTTTGGTTATTGCTGGTGTCCATGATTGTAAAAACACTTTTAACCAATGTTGATGTCGAAAAATCGTTTGTGATCTCTTTCATAAGCGTGGGACTGTGCTCCATGTGGGCCACCTTGGTAAACACAAGCGTAGGAGTATACTCTGTCGACAAAGATTATATTAACGTTGCCAAAGTGTTGCAGCTGGGACCATTCAGCAAGGTTTTCAAAATAATCCTTCCTTCCTCTTTCCCGATGATATTTACTGGATTACGAATTACGCTCTCTGTGGCTTGGATGGTCCTCATCGCGATTGAACTATTGGCACAAAGTCCCGGATTAGGATCTTTTGTTTGGGAAGAATTCCAAAATGGATCCAGTGATTCCAATTCGAAAATTATTGTTGCCATGTTCGTTATCGGGATCATCGGATTTATGCTGGATCGCATCATGATGATTTTTCAAAAACTGTTAACATTTACTGAATAGAGTCTAAGGTTTTAAAGTCTAATTTCTTAAATAGTGATTTTTAACCCAGACTCTCGCGACATTGACTTTCAGGCTTTTGACTAAAAAAATATATTATGGCTTATATAGAACTAAAAAATGTTTGTAAATCCTATGGTGAAGGAAAAGACAAAACCGAAGTATTATCAAACATAAACCTAAAAATTGAAGAGGGTGAATTTGTTGCCATCGTCGGGTTTACCGGAAGCGGCAAAACCACTTTGATCAACCTAATCGCCGGATTAATAGAACCTGATTCGGGAGAGATTTTATTCAAGGGAAAACCAATTCAAGGAACCAGCCACGAACGTGGAATCATCTTTCAGAATTATTCATTGTTGCCCTGGCTTAGTGTTCATGATAATATTGCCATGGCGGTAAAATCAGTATTTAACGATTGGACAACAAAACAAGTGGAGGATCATGTGAATAGCTTCATTGAAAAAGTAAACCTTTCCCATGCCGCCCACAAAAAACCAAGGGAACTCTCCGGCGGAATGCGCCAGCGTGTGGCTGTAGCCAGGACGTTGGCCATGAAACCCGAATTGATCCTGATGGATGAGCCCTTGGGTGCATTGGATGCGCTGACAAGAGGAAACCTACAAGAGGAGATATTGTCGATTTGGAGCGAAGACAGACGCACCGCCTTGCTGATCACAAATGATGTGGATGAGGGTGTTTTTATGGCCGATAGGGTAATTCCTTTACGTCCAGGACCAAAAGCCACATTAGGCCCCGAATTTGAGATTGAAATTGAAAGACCCCGAAATAAAATTGCGTTGAACCATTTGGGCAGTTTCAAAAAACTGAGAAACGAAATCATTGAATATCTGATGGAAATCGGAATGGAAAGGACGGCCGGAATGGAAATTACCCATTATGAATTGCCCGATTTAGCGCCCAGACGATTCAACTAAAATTCATCACAATCATAATTTAAAGCAAAGATGCCATGACAAATTCCATATTAGAAAAAGACAGAATAAATCGAGATCCATTGGGATTTGAAAAATACATGTTGGAGCTGTCTGATTTAACCAAAATTTATCCTACTTCAAAAGGTGATTTTGTAGTGCTGGAAAATCTAAATTTAAAAATTAAAGAAGGGGAATTTGTTTCCATAATTGGACATTCCGGTTGCGGAAAGACAACATTGCTCTCGATGATTGCAGGCTTGAACCCCATATCGGGAGGCCAAATAATTTTGGATGGTTCCCCAATTACCGGACCCGGACCGGACCGAGGCGTGATTTTTCAATCCCCCAGTTTATTGCCCTGGATGAGCGCCTTAGAAAATGTCTTATTGGGTGTTGAAAAGGTTTTTGCACATGCGACAAAAAAACAACGTTTGGACATTTGTAAATACTACTTAAGCAAAGTGGGACTCGATGGCGCCTTTGACAAAAAAGCAAAAGATCTTTCGCAGGGAATGAAGCAAAGGGTTGGCATCGCGAGAGCGTTGGCACTGAAACCCCAAATATTGCTTTTGGACGAACCATTCGGTATGCTGGATTCTTTAACTAGGGGTGAGTTACAAGATGTGTTGCTGGAAGTATTAAACAAAGAAAAAACGACCGGAATAATGATTACGCATGATGTCGATGAATCCATTTTCTTGGCTGACAGGGTCATTATGATGACCTCCGGACCCAAAGCACAAATAGGCGATATTCTGGATATCAATTATGAAAGACCACGAAATAGGAAAGCGATATTGGAACATCCGACTTATTATGACAACCGGGAGCATTTGATTAATTTCCTGGAACGATAAGAATAATAAATTGAGTTCTTTGAAAAAGATTGGGGTCATAAGCTTCAGTCTTTTTTTTGTTCCAGACCAAACCAACCCATATTTGCACAAATTCGTCGAATTCGTGTTCAATTTTTTCAGAAGCTAAAAGCGAAATGCACTAAGGTACATAGTTTTAAACTATATATGGGAACGATACAATTTATTAATGTTACAATTAAACCCTCTTATTACAACAAATTCTGCCGTTTAAGGCATCAAATTTTCTAAATTGATAAAACTCAGAAAAAAAGAACAGCCGCTACAAGTTTTTACGTATTAATACTTATTTTTGTTAGAGAAATTTTAGAATCCCATATTCTATTTCATATAAAGTTTTACTATTTAAATACCGAAGATTACTAATGCAAAATCCAGAAATCAAAACAACTTGCTCTTATTGTGGCGTGGGCTGCGGAATTATTGTAACCAATGATTCTAAAAATGGCGTAACGGTTCGCGGTGATAAGGATCATCCCGTAAATAGAGGAATGCTTTGTTCTAAAGGGATGAACTTACATTATGTAGCCAATGACACTTCGGATAGGATTCTTTATCCAGAAATGCGCTGGAGCAAATCCCACCCCATGGAAAGGGTAAGTTGGGATTCGGCGATGGACCGTGCCGCGGCTGTTTTTTCTTCCATAATAAAAAAACACGGTCCGGATAGTGTGGGTTTTTATATTTCCGGGCAATGTCTTACAGAAGAATATTACTTAGTGAACAAATTGGTAAAAGGATTCCTTAAAACCAATAATATAGACACCAACTCTCGCTTATGCATGAGCTCGGCGGTAGTGGGATACAAAAAAACATTTGGGGAAGACTCCGTTCCTATTGCATATGACGACATTGAACTGGCAGATACTTTCTTGATCACAGGGGCCAATCCGGCGTGGTGCCACCCCATCCTTTTTAGACGATTGGAGCAGCATAAAGAGAAAAACCCCAAGGTAAAAATAATAGTTATTGACCCACGAAGAACAGATACCGCGGCAACTGCCGATCTGCATATTCAAATTATCCCAGGCACCGACATTATATTATATCATGCCTTGGCCAAATGCATCATAGAAAGAGGCTATACCGATGCTGATTTTATAAAAAACAACACCGAAAATTACCTGGCATACAGGGAGCTTGTTTTGTCTACCTCACTAGAAAAAGCATCCAAACTTTGTGGCATTCCTGTTAGTGACATAAAACTGGCAGCCGACCTGATAGGCAAAGCGGAAGGATTTCTTTCGCTTTGGGCCATGGGACTCAATCAAAGCGCTATCGGGGTGGATAAAAACACCGCTTTGTTGAATATCTCACTGTTAACCGGTCATGTGGGAAAACCCGGGTCTGGCCCCTTTTCATTGACGGGCCAGCCCAATGCCATGGGGGGGCGTGAAGTGGGCGGAATGGCCAATCTATTGGCGGTACACAAAGATTTGGGCAACCCAAGCCACCGGCAAGAAGTGGCCGACTTTTGGGGAGTGGACTCCATTTCAGAAAAACCGGGATTGACGGCCACGGAAATGTTTGATGCCCTTGAATCTGGGAAAATGAAAGCGATTTGGGTAATTTGCACCAATCCTTTGGTTAGCTTACCCGATTCCCGAAGAGTGGAAAAAGCGTTGGCTAAAGCCAAATTTGTTGTCGTGCAGGAGATATCCCATAATGCGGACACGGCAAAGCATGCCGACTTATTATTGCCTGCAGCGGGATGGCTCGAGAAAGAAGGGACAATGACCAATTCTGAAAGGAGGATTTCATATTTGCCGAAAGGCATCAATGCTCCAGGAGAAGCATTATCGGATGTTGAAATATTGCTTCGTTTTGCAAAAAAAATGAATTTCAACGGCTTCAATTTCAATAATACCGAAGAGGTTTACAAGGAGTACTGTCAAATGACAAAAAACACCAATATTGATATTTCTTATTTAAATTATAATAGATTAAAAAACGAAGGCACTTTTCAGTGGCCCGTCCCCGATTACGGACATCCCGGTACGCCTCGTTTGTTCACCGACAGGAAATTCTACACGCCTTCGCAAAAGGCCATTTTCAACCTACCGACAGCTATCGAAAATACCTCGGAGCAACCCAATGACAAATTCCCATTTATACTCACCACGGGACGCGTGAGGGACCAATGGCATACGATGACCAAAACGGGAAAAGTGTCGAGACTGATGACGCATACCCCTAGCCCGTTTCTGGAAATAAACCCTATTGACGCATATAAGACATCGATTAAAAACGGAGATATTGTGATGGTCAGCAGTAAAAACGGTAGCGTACGCGTAAAAGCAAAAGTGACCGATAGCATCAAAGAAAGAGTCGTGTTCTTACCCATGCACTGGGGAAAACAATTGGAAAACGATTTGAATAGAACCAATAATTTGACCAATACGCTCGTTGATCCGGTTTCCAAAGAACCCGATTTTAAATTCACCACCGTGTCTGTTGCCAAATACATTAAGCCATTTCAAAAAATAGCTATCATTGGGGCCGGTGCCGCCGCATTTCGATTCATACAGAATTACAGGGAAATCAACACGACCGACGAAATAATCGTATTCTCGAATGAAACAAACCCTTTTTACAACCGCGTTTTACTACCCGAATATGTTACTGCCGAGTTGTCTTGGGACAAATTATTAAAAATAAAGGATGACGCATTAGTCAAACTCAATATCACAATGAAGCCGGGAATTGGGGTGGATTCCATCAATGCCTCCGACAAAACATTGACTGACAGCACCGGAAGCATTCACTCCTTTGACAACTTGATTTTGGCCACGGGAAGCAGGCCGTTTGTTCCAGAAAACGCACAATTGCACCTGCCGGGCCGGTTTACCATTCGGAGAAAAGAAGACGCCGACCGACTTAAAAACTATTTGGACAACAGCCGCTTGGCGCCCGAGGAACAACATGTGGTTATTGTGGGTGGCGGCTTATTAGGACTGGAGTTAGCGGCGGCTTTAAAACACAAAAAAGTTAAGATTACCATTATACAAAGGGCGTCCCGATTGATGGAGCGCCAGCTGGATCGTGTTTCAAGTAAACTGTTGGCCGAAGAAGTCCAAATCAGGGACATCCAAATTTATTTTGACAATGAAGTCAGTACGGTGTTTGAAACGGACAATGCAAATGAACTTGAAATTGCCTTAAAAAGCGGACGGATTATCACCGCAAATGCCATCGTATACACCATTGGAACAATTCCTAATATCGAATTGGCCAAAGAATCAGGGATAGTTTGTGGACGCGGCGTAAAAGTAAATCAGTATTTGCAATCCTCAAATCCGGACATCTATGCCATTGGGGAAATAGCCGAATTCAATAATCGATTGTTCGGAATTACCTCGGCGGCAGAAGAACAAGCGGATATCTTGGCGAATTATTTCGCCGGCGACATCAGCAGTATCTATAAAGGTTCGGTGTTGATGAATATCCTAAAACTGGAGGATATCAATTTATGCAGCATCGGTGAAATCGAAATTCCCGAAAATGATGATTCTTACGAGGAAATCATATTTGCCGATCTGAAACAACATTATTACAAAAAATGCATCGTCAAAAATGATTTGCTGGTCGGTGCCATTTTGATGGGAGATAAAAATGAATTTGCCGAGTTCAAAAGCATGATCGAAAGCAAAATCGAACTGTCCGACAAGAGGAATTCCCTGCTGAGAGGAAGCTCCAATGCGAAACCCGTTTTAGGGAAACTCGTCTGTTCCTGCAGCCAAGTGGGAAGCGGCAATATCGAGGAGGCCATCAAAAGCGGGACAACCAATTTTACCGAATTGTGCAAGAGTACCGGAGCCGGTTTGGGCTGTGGAAGTTGTAAAACGGAAGTAAAGGAAATTTTATCAAAAATTAAATAATAGTGACCGGTGATCGGCGGCCTGTTTAGGTAACTGGAGACAGATCACTGCATGCTCAACATTACAAATAGATATGGAACTAACGAGATTAATAGTAAAGGGAGGGGTCATTTCACCGGGTGAATTGCGGGACATTGTCAATATGGGGTTGGAACAAGGGCTCAAAGACTTTTCCTTTGGATCCAGACAAGACATTATTTTTCCGAAAGGGTTTGAAAATCTAGATCCGGAAAAAAAAGGCAGCCATCAAGTTATTTTCCCGGATCAAAAAAGCGGAAATAACATTGTCTCTTCTTATGTTTCAACCGATATCTTCAGAAATACAGCTTGGCTTACGGGGAATAAATTCCTCTACATTTTGGAACAATTCAAAGAACAACCGGCCTTAAAAGTCAACATCACCGACCCGAAACAGCAATTGGTCCCTTTGTTTACGGGACACATCAACTTTATAGCATCAGAGCACGAGGATTATTGGTTCCTATACATTCGATTGCCCAATTGGGAACGAATGGAAGTATATCCCGTACTTATTTACAGCTGGGATATCTCAAAATTTTATTACGAGATCGAACGAATTGTCAGTGAAGAGTCCTGTGGGATTGACATGATCTTCAGTCTTGTCTCCGAAGCTCTGGACACCAATAACAGAACGATTGACAAACCGTTACACATCCCTTTCTATCCGTTTCCATATTATGAAGGCATGAACCGGTTGGGTATCGATCAATATTGGTTGGGCTTGTATTGGAGGAACAACCTCTACGATCTGGAATTCCTAAAAGAAATGTGTGATTTGTGCTTTGACTGTAAAATAGGCAAAATATGCATCACGCCTTGGAAATCGTTTGTTGTCAAAGGGATCCCAAAGGACCGAAAACTGGATTGGGAGAAATTCTTGGGCAAGAAAGGAATTAATATCCGCCATTCTCTTTTGGAACTCAATTGGCACTTGCCGGTGGCCATGGACTGGGCGCTTAATCTAAAAACGCTCCTGGTTCGCACCTTGGACCAATTTGACATCAGCACTTACGGCCTCACTTTCGGAATATCCGAATACAATCGCGACGGACATTATTTCACTTCCATAGTGGTCGAAAAGAATGAGCTTCCAAAAGACCTGGCTTCGATCAAAATCAGGGACACCTATAATGTGCTTTATGCCAAAAACTTCGACCCAAATAACAGGACCTATATTGTTCATGCCCAGGATGTCGACAAGCTTGAATTGCCCACTATTTTAATTGAATTGAGCAGGAAATATTTCGACGAATTAGGGAATTCTGTCATCGAAATTGATACTGAAACGGCAACCATAAAAGAAAAAAAGGAACTTGATGTGCATCAATGCCAGGATTGCTTGACGGTCTATAATTCCGAATACGGGGATCAAGAGCAGGGCATCGAAAAAGGCACTTTGTTCAAAGATTTGCCGGTGGATTATTGTTGTTCACTATGCGAGGCTCCAAAAGCAAATTTCATCGCTTTGAATACCGAAAAACCAAACATAAACGCCGCTTTTTAGCTTTTATAGCCTAGCACATATGAGTACTAATTTCAAAACGGTGAGTTCGTCACACATCACGATTTCCGAACTAATGCTGCCCTCACACACCAACTTCAGCGGAAAAATTCACGGTGGCTATATTCTGTCGCTGATGGACCAGATCGCTTTCGCCTGCGGATCCAAATTTTGCGGCAATTATTGCGTCACCGCTTCGGTAGACACGGTGAATTTCCTGAAACCCATAGAGGTGGGTGCATTGGTCACCATGAAAGCCAGCGTCAATTATGTGGGGAACAGTTCGATGATTGTGGGCATCCGAGTGGAGTCTGAAAATATTCAAACGGGAACCGTTAATCACTGCAATTCCTCCTATTTCACGATGGTTTCTAAAGACAGCGACGGCAAAAACGCCGCCGTTCCGGGACTCATCCTTACCACCTTGAAAGAAGTAAGTCGGTTTCGAAATGCGTTAAAGCAAATCGCATTAAAAAAAGAAAGAGAGCTTCACAGGAGCGTGGCCTCATTTGGATCCATTGAAAGTATTTTGAGCTTGAAGAAATACAACGTAAAGGTCGAGCTGCAGTAATTTGCACCAATAAAAAAGGGTACTGCTTTCACAACTATGCAAAAGTAGTACCCATTATAAAATACTTTTTCTATTTCAATTTACTCGTATCCACTCGAGTTGGCGTGTCTTTTCCGCTAACGATGGTGGACGAACTGATCGCGATGGCTTTGATGATTTCGGTCATGTTGTTCATGTCCAAGGTTTCAATTTCGTCGCTTGCTTTGTGGTAGTTGAGTTCGTTATCCATTTTTGAGGTGGAAATCGTATGCGCAGGAACACCAAGTCTCGCCAAAGTCGCATTGTCCGAGCGATAGAACAGTTGCTGTTCCGGGTATGGGTCCGGATGGAATTTAAACACCGATCCTTCTAAATTTTTCTGCAGAATTTCCCCCATGTTCGATTTGTCGTATCCCGTGATATAGGCCGAGTTTTTTCCCCATTTCGATTCCGTCCCTATCATTTCCAAGTTGAACATCGCCATCACTTGCGCGGGGTCCAGTTGTTTCGAAAAATATTTGGATCCGTAGCCCCCCAATTCTTCGGCCACAAAAGCGGTGAAAATGATGGAACGCTCGTTGTTGTTCATTTTTTTGAAATACTCCGCAAGCAGGATTACGGCTGTTGTTCCCGCTGCGTCATCGTTGGCGCCGTTGTAAATGGAATCCGTTGCATCGTGCGCTTGGCCTTCTGCCGGTGAGCCCACGCCCAAATGGTCGTAATGCCCCGAAAACACCACGTATTCGTTCGGTTTGCTTTTCCCTTTCAAAACCCCAACCACGTTGTTCAATTTTTTGGTGGTGATGCTGTTTGTCGCTTCTATCGAGAAATGGGTGGCTTCCGTTGGCCCGAAAACAAACACCACAGTGTTTTTACCCGGGTTCGCCGCCATCTGATTCATGTGACGCATATTTTGGATGGCCCTTTTAAACGAATCATCAACAAGGACCAAAAGGTTTTTATCGCTTTGGTAATACTCGTAAAACTTGGGCCCGAATGAATCCCCAGCCCTGATGTTCACCACCGTAATGGCGCTTCCCTCGGAAAGCGACACCTGGGGTTGGTAGGAGAACGAAATCATCGACTCTTCATCAATCGTTTTGCCGTCAATTTGCACCTCAAGCCCCGTCCTTTTGGACTCGGTCATCGCAAATTCCTGCTTGTAATCTTCCGCGCCATTAAAGGTCTGAAGGCCTATATTCTTGAACTGCGACTCAATGTAGCCCGAAGCCTTATAGATACCCGGAGTGAAGGCCCTGCGCCCTTGCATGTCGTCTGCAGAAAGCACTTTCTCGATTTCTGTCACTTTATCCGTGCAGATGATCTTATCGATGGACTGCGCCTGGACCATAAAACCGGAACACAGGACAAGACCACTTAAAACAATTCTTTTCATATATATAATTTTAGATGACAAACGATTCCACAATAAGAGTGCGGTATCGCAAATGTGTTACAGTACATTTAAAAAAAATACTGTAACTACCTAAAAGGAAATAGGCACTTGATGCCCAAAAGCGTTTTGGCACCGAGTTTTTTTATCATAGAATGAAAAAGAATTTAAAATAAAAATAATGAAGAATTTAATCTACTTATTATTTATAATGTTGTCTACAAGTTGTTCCAACAGCGATGACACCCAGAAAACAATCTGCCCCAAGAACTGATTGAAAAATGGAAAATAGTAAAGGTTTTTGAGACCAAAGGGGTTGGGAAAAAAATTTCAAGTCTTGTAAAACAGACATTTAAAATGAAAACTTAAAAACTAGTCGTTTTTCATTCTGAGCATTTGTTCATTTGCTTTCTTGAAAATATTACGGATTACTTCACCATCAGAGGGTTCTTCATCCAGGGTCTCTGGATCCCATTGACTTCGTTCGGTAGCAAAGAAATCGCCACCATAAATGTGAAGTCCCCCAGTAAATTTCTGAAGAGGGTTAGTTACAGAATGAATCGCATTTGTGGCAAGGGTTGCAACGTCACCAGCGAACAAACATCGTACATCATTAGCCTCCAATCCATTCTCGGTTCTATTCCAGATAATATTGTCTTCACGTCCGGTATAGATCCCAATATTTGCCCACATAAGATGATTATGCGGCATAAGATTCATTTGTGGGGTCCATGATGCAGCAAAAATTGTTAGTTCCTTTGAGCGAAGAAAAACCTTTAATCCCGCCTCAGTTGGATTGCCGATTGCTTTCAACATCGCCAATGGATTAGATACACCTTTTGCTAAAACCTCCTTGACAGCTTTTTGAGGATCTGATTCTTTATTGGCAGCAATACAATCTTCTATAAATTTTTGCATTTCAATTAAATCTTTTTCTTCAACAGGAATTATTCGTTCCCCATGATCCAAAGCATCAATAGATATTTCTGTCATTCCGGATGCCATAAAGGAAGGGAGAGCAGTAAAACCTAACCCAAGCCCTAATGTTTTAATCATTTCCCTTCGCGATATATCTGAAACATTATTTTTTGATGAAGCCATAAAATATTCGTATGGATTTTATATTCAACAAGATACAAAAAAAATAAGTTGAGTTCTATTTTTTTTCTTTTTTTAACCCTAAGTTAATAGTAACAACAGTAGGTCCAATTGTAGCTATCATTCTCATGCCTACAATGAGTTCAAAGTGCATCGCTATTTTTACCGTGGCTCGAAAAAAAACAAACTTATAAAACCCAATCTTTAGTTAACTGACTTACAGTCATCTGCACGGAAAGCGGTGAGTTTTTGAACTACAGCTGAAAATATATTAGATACTGCAACAATTTTATTTGGTTAATCAATAATACCAGCTACTTCAATGACAAGAACAGCTCCTAAAAAACGAAACCTCCTTTAAATTGATTTAAAGGAGGTTGCTGAAATTATATTTTGACGAAAATTGCGGCTGTTTGCAGCTCCCAATTTTTTAGATTGATTCAACAAATTTTAAAAAGACTTTTTTGTGAAGCTCCAAATCCATGTTAGGAGAAAGCGCGGCACGTACAATATAGTCCTTGTCGCCTTCCTTAGTCGTTCCCTGGGTAGATGTCGCGGGTATCGTCCAGTAACATCCCTTTAACTGCCCGTAACTAACGCAGAACTTGCTTTCATGGGGGATTTCTGTAATCATCAAATTGATTAACTTGAGATTCAACTCCCTTTTATACGTCTCTTTTTCCTCGTCAGTATTCCCCTTGGTGGGAAGGTCCAATGAAAACACCGATGGGGTGAATCCTTGTTTTGCCAATTCCTCTGAAACAAAATTGATTTTCGCCTCCGGTAAAGCCCCGTGGATGAAGTTCACAAATTCACGGGTATTGGTATAAGCGTCTGCAATCCTCTGATTCATTGAAGGCAATTGTTTTGCCAATATTTCATATTGGAGGTCTGTCGCCTCGTTATCGCAAAGCAGCAGATGCTTCTCGATTTTTTCCATCAACGCCTCCGTTTTTTTATTTCCCACGCAGTAGCCTGAAGTGCACAGCCCACCGCTTGGAAATTTAGATCCGCTGGCAAATGAAATGGTCCTGACCGATGAAAGTATTTCCCCTTCGCCCAAAAAGTGCACGTTAGGACAAAACGTTTGGTCTAAAATAAAAACGGGATCGATAGCGATCTCACCACTTGCGGTTTTACGCTCTTGGCTCAAAACATCTTTCAGTCGCATAAGATCCGGCACTTCGACTCTAGGGTTTGTCGGGATTTCGGCGATGATGTAAGGGACGGCATCTTCGCGCGCCATTTGATCCAGAATCACATCGATACTCTGAACCATTTCGTTACCGCCATCAACGGCTAAATCCACCACCTCAACGTTATCAATGCAAGCGGCAACCCTTCTTGCCTGGTCATTTGTCCCACCATAACAATTTGGGGGAACAATAATTTTGATTGCCTTTCCTTTGTGTTTCTCCACCGCATCGGCAATGAGCCCCATCAAAATCGCATATTGGATAGACAGTCCGCTGGAAGCTACAACTGGTTTTGTAGTGGTCCCAGTAATCTTGTTAATTGAATCCAAAACGACTGCTTTGTTTGCCTCTACATTACTTTTTTCGGTATCAAAAGAAGACTGATCCGCTAGCGACCTTAGCGCAACAAGACAGTTGGCCGGCGTCATTGCAATGGTCTCTCTCCTTCTTACATGCTGAATCTCTGAGATGTAACTTTCATTCCGTTCGCTATTTACCAATAAAACGCTTCCAAGCGGGGAATGAACATTGACAACAAAGTCAATATTTGAATTGAGATCAACAGTTCCAATTGCATCTTGTTGCGAAATGAAAACGGTGCTGCCGTCAAATGCGGAAACCTCATCCACATTCTCAACATGCTTTAGATCAAATTTATAACCGTAAATACTTTTCAGCACTTCGGCATCAAAAGAATCGGCCAATTCGTCGGTATAGACGATCTGGGTGTTCTTGTTGTCCAATAAATTTTTTCTGAGGATCGCCAAAACGGGAACCGTCTTCGATGAAAAACTGATCACATCTTCAGGCTTCAGACTATTTAACTTAGCGATTCCCCATTCCAGTATACAAGACAATGGATGACCCAGTCGGATATAGTCATAAGCGGTGGGCAATGCGCTCAGCGCCGACGGCTCGGCGTTATTGTCATTGAATAAGGTTTCGAACTGCTCCAAAAATTGAGTTTTGGCCAATTTTTCGTCATATATATCCAGCCGGTGGGTTGTCGTACTCAACCAGCCTGTTGGCATATTTTGCAGTACCTCTTTAATATAATTTAGCATTTTACTCTCGTTCATTATTTTCACTTTTAAATAGGCCGGCAAGGTACATTAATTCGATTTATTTCAGAAATGTTGCGGCAGGTTTTGTCAAATTGCGCCCCAGCCTTGACTGGATTTATATTATTAAACCGATCTACCACCAAACAATAAAAAAAGACAAATAAGTTCCCTTGTATTTTTGCCAGCACAATAGCGCTTGCTTTTCCCTGATGCTGGTGTCAATCTTATTTTCCAGCCCTTTATAATCGGTCCAAATTTCATTTTCGGAAGCATCCATCCCCCATTCCTTTTTTGAAGGCAAATAATAGGTTTTTTCGGAATTATCGAGGCTGATAAATGTCTCTAGATTTAAATAATAACCCTTAATGGCTTTCTCGTAAGCGGGGGACAATTTTGTTTTAAATTCATAAGGAACGAACAAGAACACCAACAGGCATAAGGCTTGGGAAATGGTGGTAATATCGATACCATTAATTTTTGACTCTGTACGGCCATGGTACAATAGGGGAAATTGTTTCTTTTTTAATTTATCCAATTTCTCGCTTAAGGAATCGTTTCTATTTGGACCAATCCAGTTATTTATGGGTTCCTCAGAGATACTTGGGTCAAAGAGGTAGAACTTATAGGCCAGTTCCAGGTGAATTAATTTCTTTTCAATCGTGCTTTCGATTATGAAATCAATTTCACCTATGGTTTTTCCATCTTCAATTATCTGGAAATTTTCACATAAAACCCTGTAATTTTCGGATGATTTAATAAGTCCGGAAACGATTTTTTCCGCCAAATGACCCAACCTGATATTGGTCGGCAATGGAAATTCCAGGTCATTTTGAAGGGCTAATTCCGATAAATGAAAAGTTTGCAAACCGGTAACAGAGGAGTCTAAACAATTCGCTTTTAGTACTGACGCTATCCTAGATTTGGTATTCATTTTGAACTGGATTACTTTTTCTTGGAAAGGTAGTAAATGTCGGGGGGTTTATTCATGAAAGAACAAGACCATCCGCTCCAAATGAAAAAAGCTATACCAGCAGTATGTATATGGGCCCCGTTACTTTAACGTAGGGTACAGCCGGTAGTTCTTTAAGGGCATAAAAAAACCACGAGAATTAACGACTCGTGGTTTTTAATATAGTTCAAGAAGGAACGAATTATAGCGCTATGACACCCAAACTGGTGTTTTCACCTGCTACCACAACCACATTCAATTGTGTTACGGGCAGTAATGGCAATAATGGCGTTACAGTAAAAGTGTAACTTCCCGGTAAAAGCCCTGATATTTGAAACTGACCCAACTCGTTCACATTGCTCGAGTATTCAACTGCATCAGCAGAAGTAGCTGTTACCACAGCCATAGTACCAATAGGCGTAATACTTCCTTTGATATTTCCGCTAATAGCTGTAACCACCGTTCTAACCACTGGTTTTAGTTTGTAAGTTCCGTTTCCTGTTTTCACAACAGATGCGTTAGCATCAAAGTCAAGTAGGATTTCGTTTTGAATATCGGCAAGCAGGGTTTGGTGCACTTGCAATTTCAAACCTGATTGTTCCGCACTTGGCGTGCTTAAAGGGTAACTAACACCTTCCACAACCACTGTGTTGTCAGAACCAAGTATCAACCTAATTTGCGATACCTTAGCATCACTCAATTCACTCGTAGCGATTAGCGTATCCAAACCATTAGAAAAATCCAAAAGGTTGTAAATACCCGCCGTAGTGTTTAATAGAACTGTTTGTCCGTCGTTTCCTGTAACTTCCACAGCTTGTAAATCAATGTTTACCTCTTCATAAGGTCCAGGGGCATCTGTCATACGAACATTATAGGCATATGTGCCATTAGAGTCACCGTTGCAAGAATTCAATGTAATTCCAAATACAATAAACGAGGCAATTAAAAGTATCTTTTTCATAATAAAATTGTTATGCTGCAATTTAAGTTTTACAGCATAACAAAGGTGACTACTAATGATTTAGCCATTGTTATAATATAACCGCTAAAGTTTGTATAATTCCCATGTAGCTAATGGGGAAACATTATAAAAAATAAGTCCCAATTTTTCTTGGAGACTTTTTGTAATTATAATATCTTGTCTTGAATAATCGAAGGCGCTTGCAGATAATCATCAGTTTTATAAACTAAACCTTGATCTAAAGGATATTGTGAACATAGTTTATTTTATGTTTCCTGAACCGCGTTACAAACGCTACGTTCTTCAAATATAGTTAAAGTAGATACTCGTTGAAAACGAGCACCAGAAAAAATGGACAAACGAGTGTCAGCGATACCACCAAAATATTTTGCGCTAATTACGCTATTTCATTTAAATTTTGGAAAATGAATTCGTCGTCAATACATTCTTCCTTGCCAAAAGATGTCAATTTTGAAGTATGTCCCACCACTTCCCCAATTATAATTATCGCTGGGGAGGCAAGCCCCTGGTCTTTCACCATTTCCGAAATGGTGCTTATCGTTCCGCTTACTTTTTTTTGCGACGCCAGGGTTCCATTTTGAATGATAGCGACAGCCAGATCGTCGGTTCTGTTATTTTGGTATAAAGCCACAATTTCATTTAGTTTGTGCATGCCCATCAAAATAACGACTGTCGCAGACGATTGGGATGCCAGGGCCACATCTTTGGATAGCTTATGATCGGATGTCGTTCCCGTAATTACCCAAAAACTTTCAGATACCTTTCGTTGGGTTAAACTAATTCCATTGGAGGCAGGTACGCCCAATGCCGACGAAATTCCCGGGACAATGGCCGTTTCTAAACCAAATTGTTGTGCATATTCTATCTCTTCGCTTCCTCTCCCGAAAACAAACGGATCGCCACCTTTCAAACGTACCACATGGCCATGTGTTTTTGCCATAGCCACAATCAATTCGTTAATTTGGTCCTGACTGTACGCATGACATCCGAAACGCTTGCCCACAAAAATGATCTCCGCTTGCTTTGCATATTCTAATAAATCTTCGTTGACGAGCGCATCATATAAAACAACATCGGCATTTTCCAGGGTCTTTATGGCTTTTATGGTAATCAATTCTACATCCCCAGGCCCAGCCCCTACGATGGTTAACTTTGGTCTACTTAAATTTTTCATTGATTAACTGTATTTCGGTGACAAGGCAGAATGGCATTAATGCAAAAAGCACCAGTCCTTTCTCGGACTGCACTCGGATTTTTTTTCCACTGCAAAGAATTGATACCGCCATTGCTTTCATTTCTAAAAAATATTTCTTTCTGCTATTCTCTTTCTTCTTTCTAACTTTAATTTTTATGACAGGCATTTTACAACTGTTTTTCTCGATAATCGATACCGCTTGGTCTACTTGAATCATGCAACTAAATTTGAAAACTAAGTAAAAATACTTATTACAAATATATATAAATCCCAGTATCTAAATCAAGAATTAACTTTAATTAATGACGAAATGAACTATGATAGATTTATATCGATTAAATCGCGAAAAAAGGAATACAGACCTAAAATAATAGCAAATCTTTAAAAAAAGAAAGCCCAAAATCTATTGCTAGACTTTGGGCTTCTATATTTGAATAAAAAAATGCTATTCGATAGGCAAAATGATAGTGGATGTGATTTGCTCCAAAACCTCAAAAGCGGTTTCGGCCATCTTGTTTCCTTTAGTGTCCAACAGCGGATTCACTTCCACCACTTCAAAACAAACCACCTTTCTGGATTTGATAATCTGATTGATGATGTCGATCACCTCGTCTTGGTCAAACCCTTTGGGTACCGGAGTACCCGTACCGTACGAAATCATGTCGCAATCCATCGAATCCACATCGAAGGAGATGTAAATCATGTCGCAATTAGCCAGTTTTGCCAACGCTTCCGACACACAAGTTTGAAGCCCCCTGTAGCGAACCTCGTCAACCCTATAGTTTCGGATGCCTAATTTTTCTATTTGGCTATCCTCGGCCTCTTCGGTATCACGGACCCCAAAATAAATCAGATTTTCCGGGCGTATTTTGGCGCCTGGGCAACCGATGTTTTTCATCTCTTCCCAATTCTGTACCGTTTCGGGAGTAATGTCATTGATTTTGCAATCCAGATTATCCTCCGCCAGCGCTGCCGCCAATGGCATACCGTGAATGTTTCCCGAAGGCGACGTATATGGCGAATGCAAATCAGCATGCGCGTCAATCCATACCACGCCTAACGTCTTGCTAGGGTAAACTGCTTTGATCCCGCTGATGGTTCCCAATGCAGAGGAATGGTCTCCCGACAATACGATCGGAAAATAATTGGCCTGCAAATTGTGTTTTACCGCATACGAAACCCGAGTGCACTGCTCCAATACGTGTTCGATCCTTTTGGCAAAGGTGTTTCTGTTTTTATTGTAGACCGATTCATTGTGCGTCTTTACATCCTCAAATTCAAATTGGTTAAAATAATCGCTGTTTTGATTGATGGCCGCAATTTCGATGGCATCGATCCCCATATCGGAGCCCCTTGTGCCAGCTCCTATATCGGATCGGTTTTTAATTAATTTTATAAATCGTTCCATAAAAATTGGTATTATTTAAAATCGTTTAATGCTTTTTCGATAATCGCAAGACAGTCTTGGATTTGTGCTTCAGTTATAACCAAAGGCGGAGCGAAACGTATTTTGTTACCATGGGTTGGTTTTGCCAACAGTCCGTAGTCCCTGAATTTCAAACATATTTCCCAAGCTAAATCAGATTCCTCGTCACAGTCAATTACGATTGCGTTAAGCAAACCTTTCCCTCGCACCAAACTGATCAGTGAGTTTCTGGAAGCGATGTCATTCAGGCCTTTTCTTAATATTATCCCTAAACGCTCTGCATTTTCAGACAAATTCTCATCGCGAACCACCTCAAGTGCTGCAATGGCTACTGCGGCTGCTACAGGGTTTCCTCCGAAAGTGGAACCGTGTTGACCTGGCTTGATTACGTTCATGATTTCGTCATTGGCCAAAACGGCAGAGACCGGATAAACACCTCCAGAAATCGCTTTCCCCAAGATAAGGATGTCCGGCTGAACATTCTCATGGTTTACCGCCAATAATTTTCCTGTACGTGCTATTCCTGTTTGAACCTCGTCCGCGATGAACAATACATTATGTGCGGCACAAAGTGCTTTTGCTTTCGCTAAATATCCTTCGGTTGGAACATAAACTCCGGCTTCTCCTTGGATAGGTTCCACTAAGAAACCGGCAATATTTGCAGTTGATTTTAAAATTTTTTCTAATGCTTCAGTATCATCATAAGGAATTTTGATAAATCCAGCGGTGAATGGGCCGAAATTCTTGCGAGCACCTTCGTCATTTGAGAACGAAATAATCGTTGTCGTTCTGCCATGGAAATTATTTTCGCAAACGATAATTTGCGCTTGATTTTCAGGAATCCCCTTTACTTCGTATGCCCATTTTCTACACAATTTCAAAGCCGTTTCAACAGCTTCAGCTCCAGTGTTCATTGGTAAAACTTTGTCAAAACCAAAATATTTTGTCACATATTCCTCAAAAACACCCAACTGATCATTGTGAAAAGCGCGAGAAGTTAATGTCAAAGTCTGAGCCTGTTTCACCATCGCACCTACTATTCTTGGGTGACAATGTCCTTGATTAACGGCCGAGTAAGCCGACAGGAAATCATAATATTTTTTGCCGTCAACATCCCACACAAAAACACCTTCCCCTTTTTCAAGAACTACCGGTAACGGATGATAATTATGGGCTCCATATTTATTTTCTTTTTCGATTAACGCTTCTGCTTTTGAAGAGAGTGCTTGATGTTTTTGTTCCATGATATTATTTTGTTTTTAGGATTCTAGAATACAAAGCTACAAACATTTTTTAATTTTACAATAAAAAATATTGTTTTTGACTTAATAAACAAGAAAAAAGACAATTTAATAGATATTAGCTATTAAAAAAGTCATTTATTTTTTATAAAAGTCGTCTTTGTTAAATTTAATGACTACTTTTATAACTATAAAAATACGTATTTTTAATTTAAAATAAACTTCATGGAAATACTGGATGACTTCGACATTAACATCATCAAAGAATTGGAAAAAGACGGGCGCATGGCCTATTCAGCAATTGCCACCACTTTAAAAATATCAAACACCATGGTTCATCAGCGTATCAACAGACTGATGGAACAGGGAATTATTACCGGAATAAAGCCCATCATCGACGAGAAAAAAATTGGTTATGACTGGGGCGCATTTACGGGAATTACCCTAAATAAAGACGAGGATTCCGGTAGAATCATTGAAGAGTTGAAAAAAATCCCCGAGGTAACCGAATGCTATTTTATAACGGGCTCGTTCACATTGTACATAAAAATGATAGCCAGGGATCATGAACACATGAGAAAGCTCCTTTATGAAAAAATAGATTCCATCCCCGGAATCGCCAAAACAGATTCGATGATTGAATTGGGCTGCGCTTTCAAAAGAAACATATCGCTGTAAATTTTATTTGAATGCCTTCAATTAATTGTGCCACAAATGATTATATTTATATTTAATTCAGATATTTGTATAAAACACCGCATCATGAAAAATCTTAAATATCTTATTTTGGTACTTCTTGCCTATTCGAATGCTTCTTTAGCACAGTTAAAAGCGATCAGCTATAAAGACGGAAATCAGGTTTTAAACGGTTTTGAAATTTCACCTCCAGAGAAAAGCACCCAAAAACCGGGAATTCTGATCTTACCGGCATGGATGGGCGTCGACAAAGCATCCAAAGATATCGCAGCCAGCTTGGCCGACTTGGGCTATTACGCTTTTATCGCAGATATATATGGCGAGGGAAATTATCCGAAAGACAATGCAGAGGCGGCACAAAAATCAAGCTACTACAAAACGAACTATAAGGAATACCAAAAAAGAATTTCATTGGCACTAGACCAACTAATTCGTGCCGGCGCCAGTCCGGACAACATTGTGGTTATCGGATACTGCTTTGGCGGAACCGGTGCGCTAGAAGCAGCCCGTGGACATTTAAATGTTAAAGGGGTTGTTTCCTTCCACGGCGGATTGGCCAGAGATCCAGGAAGAACAATTGAGCCCATCGCGGCAAAAGTTTTGGTGTGCCATGGCGCTGATGATCCCTACGAATCAAAGGAAGAAATTGCAGCTTTTCAGCAAGAGATGCGCGACACCAAAGCCGATTGGCAAATGATTTACTATGCCAATGCTGTGCACGGATTCACCAATCCTGAATACGGAAATGACAATTCCAAAGGTGCGGCATACAACGAAAAAGCGGCAAAACGCTCTTTCGAACATCTGAAACTTTTCTTGAATGAAGTATTAGGGAAATAAAAATTTCTTTATTATGAGTAAAAATCCTTTAAGAAAAGATAAGACTTGTTTGAATTGCAGATATGTCGTTGAAAACAGATTTTGCTCAAACTGCGGACAGGAGAACATAGACATCCGAAAGACGTTCCATCAGCTTTTTATCCATTTCTTTGAGGATTTAACACACTACGAAAACGCGTTCTGGAAGACCATCAAAAACCTACTTCTTAAACCGGCAACCCTCACAAAGGAATACCTTTCCGGCAAACGACTATCTTATTTGGCGCCCGTACGTCTTTATATATTTATAAGTTTCATCACATTTTTTATTATTGGGATCTTTCCAAATCAAGATCTGAAACTCTTGGATGAAACCTCCAAAAAAACAACCCAAACGACAATTACCGGAAATGGTTTTAAAATTGATGAAATAATTCCTCCAGCCAATGTCTCAAAAGAAATATCAGATTCCATCCAAAAAAGAAGAGATCAGGCTGAAGAAATTAATGCTCAGCAAGAAAAACCATTTAATTTCGGAATCAAGACCGTCCGGGAATTGGATTCGATACAAAAATTCGGAAAAGAAAAAGACAAGTACGGCAGTTTCGAATATTCGATTATAAAAAAGGTATTGACGGTAACTGAAAATAACAGCACCGAAGAAATAATAGATAAATTCAGAGAATCCTTTCTTCATAATTTCCCCAAAGTACTGTTTATTTACATGCCGATCTTTGCTTTTTTCCTCTGGCTTTTCCACAACAAAAAAAGGTGGTATTATTTTGACCACGGCATATTTACTCTTCATTACTTTTCGTTCTTGCTATTGCTTATCTTAATCCTGTTTTTAACCGGCAAAATATTTTTGTTATTTGAAAAATCCGGTGCTTTAAGTTTCATAAGCGGGTTAATTTATTTTGCGGGCTTTGGTTGGATGTTCTACTATTTTTTCCCTGCCCATCACCGTTTTTATGGCGAATCAAGACTTATTTCCTTTGTAAAAACCGTATTTCTGTTTTTTTTAAACTTCATCATAATAATTTGCTTACTTTTATTGTTTGCCTTTTACACCTTTATAAATCTTCACTAAATCAAAATGAAAAAAATAATTTCGTTAAGCCTATTGCTGTCCATTTGCATCAGTTGTGCTACTTCAAAGGAAGCTGTGGCCCAAATCACCACTTCCGACCCCACAAAATATATGGGCACCATTACCGAGGATGAATTAAAGGCGCATCTATACATTGTTGCTTCGGACGTAATGGAAGGTCGCGAAACCGGTTCCGCCGGACAAAAAAGAGCCGGAGTATACCTGATCAGTCAATACGTGAAAAATGGCATCCCTTTCCCAAAAGGAGCGAGCAGCTTCTACCAACCCATTCCCGCAGCCTACTTGAACGCGAAACGCGATGAGGGTTTATCCGATTCAGAGAATATCTGGGCCTTTATCGAGGGTTCTGAAAAACCGGAAGAAGTGGTGGTTGTTTCGGCACACTATGACCATGTGGGGATTAAGAACGGCGACGTGTATAATGGTGCCGATGATGACGGCTCCGGCACGGTCGCCTTGCTGGAAATTGCCGAGGCGTTCGAAATTGCCAAAAAAGAAGGGCGTGGGCCTAAAAGGTCTATCCTATTTCTTCACGTAACAGGCGAAGAGCATGGTTTGCACGGTTCGCGTTATTACTCAGAAAACCCACTATTCCCATTGGCAAATACCATCGCGGACATTAATATTGACATGATAGGCCGTCGTGATGATTTCCATCCCGATTCAAACAATTATGTTTATTTAATTGGCGCCGACCGTTTATCGACTGATTTGAACACGATCTGCTTGGCTGCAAATGACAAGTACACGCATATGAATTTGGACTTCAAGTACAATGATCCCATGGATCCTCAACATTTTTATGAGCGTTCTGATCATTATAATTTCGCAAAAAATGGCATTCCTTCCGTCTTCATTTTTAATGGAGTCCATGCTGATTACCACCAAAAAACTGATACGCCAGACAAGATCGAATACGATGCTTTGGCCAAAAGGACGCAGCTGGCCTTCACGGTCGCTTGGGAATTGGCCAATAGAGAAAATAGACCGGTCGTGAACAAGAAACAGCTATAGCATTTGGCACATCCCGCCGAAAAAGCGGGTCGGGCTATGCGCTACAATCTGTTTCGTCTCGTGCAAAAAACGAGACAAAAAAGGATTTCCGCTGCTATCCCTTGTGCAAAACCCATAAAAAAAAGAGCTTTGAAGTGATTCAACGCTCTTTTTTATTTACCATACCCTTCTGTACAATGGTTTTTTTATTTCAACATTGTACATGCATCAGTTGAACGCTATTCTTTTCCGTCCACGTAGTCCTGCAAATAACTGAATTTAGCCGTCAGTTTTCCGTTTTCGGTCATCTTGGCCCTTTGCAAAATCCCGTCGGCATCGCCGTTGAAGAAGGCGGGAATGACGTGCTCCATAAACATTGCGCCAAAACCCTCGCTGGCATCTTTAGGCAACTCGCAGGGCAAATTATCAACCGCCATGACCACAATCGCGGCGGGGTGAAAAACATCCACTTCCTTATCTTCCGATGGCAAATAACCATAAAAGGGATTTGCGATCGTCGAAGCTCTGAGCGTGCAGGCAATCGGACCTTTGATATCGCAGGAAACGTCGCCAACGATTTTTATATTGCAATCTTTGGCCTGAAGCATCTCCCTGCTCAGAATCACTGGCGCATCGTTGCCATAAAAATGTCCCGTTATCAGAATATCGGACACTTTAGTGAAGCGTTCAAAATTAGAGACATATTCTTTGGGATTTTGGTAAAAATCTTTGCAATCTAAGACCCTCCCATCAATACGTTTGTTATAATCCAGTACGTCAATCTGGGTATAAACGGCTTGGGCATATTTCTTGGTCAAGAAATTATCGACCGAGACTTCGGTTATTTTAATGGCGTCCAGAATTTCCTTTATTCCGCTACCCACCTTTCCGGTTCCGGTGATCACGAATTTAATCGGGGGAAAAACAATACGTTTTAATTGCGAAATCAATTCATCTCTCCCTGAAAGGGTTTCGGCTTTTGGTAATTTGAACAATTCAAATTTGGTTCCGAAAGCGCGTATCGTATTGTAAGCCCCAACAATTCCAGCATATCTGCCAAAACCAATTAGTCTTCGCCCATTTGCGTCGACAATGGTTTCGTGATCGTACAAACTGATGTTTCTTTCGAGAATGGCTTTCAGCAGTTCCCTGTTATAGGGCTGCTTTTTTATCGTGTGCGAAAAAAAGAAATAAGACTTGTTTGGAATCAAATTTTCCACGGGAACTTCTTTCACCCCAAATAAAACATCGCAGTCGCTGATATCTTCTGCAATCTCGATTCCCGCCTTGCCGTATTGCTCGTCCGTGAAAATTCTGATGTCAGAACTTTCAACTTTTATGACAGTTTCCGGATAGCGTTGCTTTAATTCAACTAACGCATTGGGTGAGAAAACTACTCTTCTGTCCGGCGGACTCTTTCTTTCTTTTAAAATTCCGAATTTCATATCTTAAGTAATACTTATGTTTTTATTATAACTTTATTGTGTCGTATTGTTACAAATATAACAATATAAACTGGATTAAATTTCTATTTATAAAAAATTTTAAACTCCAAAAACTATTAAAAGCTGATGCCCAAAATGATAGAAACATTTGATTCCGCAGCCTTTAATAAAATACTGTTAAGGTTTAAAAAAAACACCTGACAAAAGAGTTTGATTCTATATATTTGCTCATCTAGAGCCACAAAAATGAATTTTATAAAAAAAGCAAATATACTACAAATACTCGCGATGTCATTGGTTTTGGGCTCTTGCAAACAAAAGAATGCCCCAGAGGCGGTTTCCCTCAAAAAGGAAGCCATTGAGGAAGCCGTTGTCATAAAACCGGGTCCAAAACTTACCGAAGAGTACATTGACGCCAAAAAAAAATCAATAGCCTATTTTTACGATAAGAACTGGACTCGAAAAAGTGCCAATGGCGGATTTCTGGTGGCACAAAACGGACAGATTATTTTCGAAAAATACGATGGCTACGCCAACTATAAAGCAAAATCCCAGATGAAGAGTACCACTCCGCTTCACATAGCGTCGGTGAGTAAGGTGATTACCGCCACGGCGGTGCTAAAGTTAGTCAGTGCCAAGAAACTGTATTTGGAGCAAAAAGTGAATACCATTTTGAAAGAATTTCCGTATCCGGACGTAACCATAAGAACCTTATTGAACCATAGAACCGGCATGCGTAATTATGCCTATTTTACCGAAAAAAAAGGCATTTGGGACAGGCACAAGATCTTAAGCAATCAGGACATCCTGACCATTATGGCCACTAAGGGTATTGATTTGGAATTCAAAACGAACACCCGGTTCAGTTACTGCAATACTAATTATGCCATATTGGCACTAGTGATAGAGAAGATTACCGGTATGTCTTACAAGGATGCCATGGAAAAAATCATTTTCAAGCCATTGGGGATGAAAAACACCTATGTGTTCGACTATGAGAAAGACAAGAAGACCGCAACACCGTCCTACAGGGGCAATTTTTCACTGGTCAATATGGATTACTTGGACGCCATCTATGGGGATAAGAACATCTATTCGACACCTAGGGATTTATTGAAGTTTGATGATGGCCGTAATTCGCCTAATTTCCTGGACCCAAAATTGTTGAAGCAAGCCCATATCGGCTATAGCAATGAGCACAAGGGAACAAAAAATTATGGTCTTGGAATACGCATGGTAAACTGGGACTCTGGAAAGAATTTTTATTTTCATAATGGTTGGTGGCATGGAAATACCTCAGCCTATATTACTATGCCTGACGAGAGAGTTACCATAATCGCGTTGTCAAACAGGATGGACCGAAGAACCTACAAAGTAAAAAATTTGGCAAGGTTGTTTGGTGAATATCCGTTCAAATTGGCTGATGAATAAAAAAAGGAATGATTTTTGGAGATATATTGCCAATGCAAATAGGGCTATTTCCGTTAAAAAGAAATACCTTTGCAGACTCAAATTAATCCTTTGAACGATAATAAAGGGGTCGACTGGTTTTGACAGCAAGTCGAATTGAAAAGTAAGCACGTGGAGAACTGGGACAATTCTCGTTAATAAAAGGTTCCAAAACACATACACGGCGAAGGAAACTACGCTCTTGCTGCATAATCTGAATCATAGTAAGATTAGCCTAGTTCCTATTAGATAGGAAAGCAGGATTTACCTCGAAAGCTTTGGTTTATAGCGGTCGATAAAGGTGAATCGTAAATTTAAACCTAGATTTCCATAAGCTTCGGGTGGACTTCGAAATAAAGAAGATAAGTATTGAGTGGCTGTTTCTGGCCTTGCTCACTATCGAAAACTCAATCAGGAAATAAACGTGTAGAAAGCCTTTTAGTTGCTTGTTTGGACCCGAGTTCGATTCTCGGCGACTCCACTAGACGGGATGATTGTAAAATCATCCCGTTTTTTTTCATAAATAAGACGCTCTTTCTCCCTCATCAACAAAGAGTTATGAGTATAAACACCCCTCATTGTGGGTGTTCAATAGATACACTCTTGATAGTATTAATTGTTATCGAACAGCATGCTTATAAATTCTCTTTTTAGGATGATTTAGTATAGACAGAAGCTGTGTTGGTAAGTAAATCCGTTTTTCTTTGCAAGATATTGCATACGCCCCCCATCTTTCCAAAGGAAAACATTTGTAGCAGATTATCAATTTTGTCCAGTTAGCTCAAATGCCACAAAATCAGGAATGTTTAATATATTTGCTTGAATTACAGTTTTATATTGATCAAATTGATAATGGCAGCAAATCAACAGCATTAGTGTACCCTACTTTTTTACCAGCGATTGCGGACACTTGGAGTGAATTTAATAAAGTGTTTAACTGGAATGTGCAAAAGGAACACAAACAGAAAACTTGGTTTTAAGAAATTTACAATCTGATGTCAGGAAATAAGCCTTGGCACGCCTAAATAGTGTAATTCTAAAAAATGTCAATGAAAATGCTTTTATATTTAAGCTGTTTCCTTTTTTCTATAATGGTGTCTGCGCAAAGTAGCATTCCACAAGTGTTGAAAAAACTAAGGAACAGTTCCATACATTAAAGTGGAGGAAATAAAAAAAAATACTGTTTTCCTTGATGCTCGTGAACTGAAAGAATTCAATGTGAGTCATGTTGAAAATGCCATAAATGTTGGATTTGAAAACAAAGATATGGAGCATTTATCTAAAAAATGGGACAAAAGTATATGAAAAATAACGCATTATTAATTTTTACCCGAAATCCGGAATTGGGAAAAGTAAAAACCCGATTAGCCAAAACTATTGGTGATGAAAAAGCATTGGAAATTTACAAGGATTTGCTCCTTCATACAATGAAAGTAACTAAAAATTTAGATTGCGACAAATTTGTCTTTTACGATAAAACGATAGAAAACAATGACTCATGGACCGGCATTTTATATAAAAAAAGAATTCAATCGGGAGCTGATTTAGGAGCTCGAATGCAAGATGCTTTTCAGCAATTATTTGAATTGGGGTATCAGAATTGCATCATCGTTGGGAGCGACCTGTTCGATTTACAGGAATATCACATCAATAAAGCCTTCAATAAATTAAAGTTTAATGATGCTGTGATTGGTCCGGCAGAAGATGGTGGTTATTACCTTTTAGGATTAAAAAAAGTGATTCCTTCTCTTTTTTTAAACAAAAACTGGGGAACTGCTGCTGTTCTACCGGATACTTTGAAAGATTTAGCAAATTACAAAATTGAATTTACAGAAACCTTAAATGATATTGATACCTTCGAAGATTTAGAAAAAAGCAGCTATTATAAAACCTTAAAAATGCAACTGAGATAATGGATAAATACATCGATATTATTTTAAATTCTTACGGCGGTTATTTCAATTACTTGAAAAATGAAATTATTTTTCCCAATTGGAATAATTATTTTTACGGATTATTAGTCATTTCTTTGGTCGTTTGGCTGTTAGAAATTGTTTTTCCTTGGCGAAAGAATCAACCCATTTTTAGAAAGGATTTCTGGCTGGATTTGTTCTATTTGTACTTCAATTTTTTCCTGCTAAATCTGGTCCTCCTCATTGCTTTATCTAATGTAACGCAACAGGCTATAAATGATTTTGCAGCTGTTTTCGGTTTACAACTAACGTCGATCAAGCTGTTTTCTATTTCAGAATTGCCAAAACCAGTCTCCTTATCACTGTTCTTTTTGATAGCCGATTTTATTCAATGGAATACGCACCGATTATTGCACAGTATCCCTTTTTTATGGAAAATACATAAAACACACCATTCCATAAAAGAAATGGGGTTTACGGCACATTTTCGCTACAACTGGATGGAACCCATTATTTATAAAACAATTCTTTACATTCCAATTATTTTAATTGGTGGTTTTGATCTTCAGGATGTATTTATAGTTCATTTTGTCTCTATTGCGATTGGACATTTGAACCACGCTAATTTGGGTTGGGATTACGGTTACTTAAAATATATTTTCAACAACCCAAAAATGCACATTTGGCATCACAGTAAAGAAATGCCAAACAGATACGGAGTGAATTTCGGAATTTCATTAAGCCTTTGGGATTATCTCTTCAAAACCAATTATATTCCAACCGATGGCAGAGATATTGAACTTGGTTTTGAGGATGAAAATCAATTTCCTGGTTCATTCCTCCAACAAGAACTGTATCCTTTCAAAAAATAATATGTCAGGTTTAGCGATAAAATCCGACTGTTTGATAAACAATTTTAAATTAGTGTAAAATGAAATCGAAGACTCACAAAAACAAGGAAAAAACGATACTAAATAGCGGTAAAAACACCTTTTGATCCTTTTGATGCTTCCTTTGATTTCTTGTACCAAATCGACTAAAGATTTCAAGAAAAAAGGTTCCGTAATTGATTTTTTTGAATGTAAATTTTCATCAAATTGAACATTAATAGAACTAAATACTAAAGAGAATACAATGAAAAAATTACTCGCTACTGTCCTACTGTCCGCAGTTGCTTTTGTGGGCTGCAAATCAACAACTGAAAAAGAAGATTTTACGGAAAAAATCGAACTGGCGCATCAAAAGCAGCGATTCCTTTCAAAGGAAGCCATTCAATTCAATATCAAATTAGAATTTGGAGGAAAAGAAAGACTAAATGCTAAAATGACCGTGCTCACGAATTCAACCAAGGGCGTATTAGAATTTAAAAACAAATCGAAAATCATTTTTGACCAAGATAAAGTTTTCTATTCAGCTGCTATTCCTAACGAGGAATCCGTTCGTTTTGATGCCTTTACCTGGGAGTACTTTTTTCTTTTCCCTTTTAAACTTAGCGATCCCGGTACAAAATGGAATCCTTATGAAAATATAGAAAGTGATAATAATGATTATACGACTCAAAAATTAACTTTTGAATCTGGAACTGGTGACGCACCAGATGATTGGTATGTTGTTTATGCTAAAAAATCTGATAATCTAATTGAAAAAGCAGCTTACATTGTTACCGTAAAAGGAAATAAAGAAGAAGCCGAAAAGAACCCTCATGCCATCCAATATTTAGAGTATACCGATGTAGACGGTGTTCCAATTGCTACAAAATGGTTGTTTTGGGAATGGAAAAACGGAGAAGGCCTTACGAAAAAAATTGGAAAGGCAACCTTATCTGATATCCAATTCGTTTCAGTTGACAATGACACTTTTAGACCGGATGCTGGTTTTAAAACTAAATGAGAATATTTCGTAGTGATCGTCAATCGCTTATTATTTTAACTCAGCAGTCAGGTTTTCTTTTTTTTCGACTACACTGGCACCAAATTACATTCGTATGGAAAACATAGTCATCATTGGTAACGGAATTTCAGGTACTACGCTTGCACGCCACATCCGCAAAAAATCGAATTCGAAAATCATCATCATTTCTTCGGAAGCTGAATTTTTCTTCTCCAGAACTGCTTTGATGTATGTTTTTATGGGACATATGAAATTTGAACATACGCAACCCTATGAAAACGATTTTTGGAAGAAAAACAATATCGAATTAATTCACAAAAGTGTAACTGAAGTTTTCCCAAAAGAAAGAGCACTATTGCTGTCCGACAATTCAACCATTAGGTTTGATAAATTAGTGATTGCAACAGGTTCAAAACCTAATAAATTTGATTGGCCTGGTCAGGACTTAAATGGAGTTACCGGTTTGTATAGCAAACAAGATTTAGACCATTTAGAAAAATGGGCTCCAACAACTGAAAGAGCCGTTATTATTGGTGGCGGCTTAATTGGAATTGAACTGGCCGAAATGCTTCGTTCACGTAACATCGAAGTTACTTTTTTAGTTAGAGAAAATAGTTTTTGGAATGGTATTTTACCTGAAGGAGAAAGTCAAATGATTAATCGTCATATTTTAGAACATCATATAGATTTACGTTTAAATACTAACTTGACAGCAATACTTTCTGATGAAAATGGTAATGCAAAAGCCATAGTAACCGACAAAAACGAAACCATTGCATGTCAAATCGTAGGTCTAACAGCCGGTGTTTCTCCAAATATCGATTTTCTCAAAAATTCTGGAATTGAATTAGGTCGTGGCGTAAAAGTCAATCGCTTTTTAGAAACCAATATCAAAGACATTTTCGCCATTGGTGATTGTGCAGAACAACACGAAGGCATTGGCTTACGACGCCCAATTGAAGCGGTTTGGTATACAGGCAGGATGATGGGGGAAGCACTCGCTCAAACACTGACCGGAAATCCAACACAATACAATCCTGGCCATTGGTTCAACTCCGCTAAATTCTTGGACATCGAATACCAAACCTACGGTTGGGTCTGGGCAAAACCGAAAGACTACGAAGCGCAATTTTATTGGGAACATCAGTCGGGTAAAAAAGCCATTCGCATTTCGTTTCACAAGGAAACAAGGGTATTTTTAGGCATTAATACTTTTGGAATCCGAATGCGCCACGAGTTTTTTGACAAAATACTTACGGATAATCAAACCGTAGATTATGTCATTCATCATTTGGCGCAAGCCAATTTCGATCCGGAATTTTTTACGGCTCACGAAAAAGAAATTCAAGAACAATTTATAACCCAATTCGCAGGGTTCCAAAAAATACGATCATGAGCAAATCAATAAAAAATATTTCTATTGCATCACATCAAAATAATGGTCTAAGCAGCGTTCAAAAGCTAGGTTTAGCATTGGGGTTTATCGGGCTTTTTATTTTGTTGCTCGCTTTATTCAATGTTGCGTTTCCCAACAAAACACTTTGGCTGAGCATTTCAATAGTGGCCATTTTGGGTGGCATTGTTTTTTATGCCAACGCTACCTATTTAAATAGACCAGAAGGCATCAGTAACAATGGACTTTTTCATCAATCGTTGACTAACAGAGGAACAATTGCTTGGGTTATTGGTATTGTATTGACTTTGTTTTATGTCGTTCTATATTGGTTTCCAAAATATTTAGGGCTTGGAGAGGATGGCGCTACTAACTCTGGAATTATTGCTTTTTTTGACCCTTTGAGCTTGCTTTTGAACGGAAAACCAGCCAGCCAGTGGTTTGTGTACGGAACATTGTACACTATGGCCATCCTGGGCCTTGGGTACAAATTCATTCTGAAATACCGCCACAATAAATATCAATTGGTACGAACCATATCGGTGATGTTCTTTCAATTGGGTTTTGCGTTTCTTATTCCCGAAATTCTTGAAAAACTGAATCCAGACAAAGCTTATTTTGCCAAAGACCTTAAAAACATGTGGCCCCTGAACTATTATTTCTTCAATGAATGGCATTTAAAAAACATGCTTGAAGGTGGCAACTTGGGAATGTTTATGCTGGTATTTGGGATTGCAATGATATTCATCATTTCACCAATTTTGACCTATTTCTATGGCAAACGCTGGTATTGCTCTTGGGTTTGCGGATGCGGCGGATTGGCTGAAACCGCTGGCGATAGTTTCCGTCATTTGTCTAATTCCACACAAAAAGTTTGGAAATTAGAGCGTTGGATGATCCACTCGGTTTTAGTGTTTTCATTCGTGATGACCATCGCCGTGCTATTTACATTTTTGTCTAATAATCCAGAAATGAGCTTTATCACTAAAGACCAATTCATATATGGCATTGTGGCTTTTTTAATAGTATTTACGGGAGTTTTATATGTTTTCAAACGCAACGATTTAGATGCTGATGCTAAATTTACGATGCTTTCCTTGGTTTCAATAATCGTTATTTCAATCCTGATTAATTTCTTTTCGGGAAATCAAAATATCCTTTTTATCGACAGTAATTCACTTCGTGAATGGTATGGTTTTGCCATTGGTGCCGCTTTCAGTGGTTTCATTGGTGTGGGTTTTTATCCATTATTGGGAAACCGGGTTTGGTGTCGTTTTGGTTGTCCAATGGCGGCAATTCTAGGATTGCAACAACGTTTGTTCTCTAAATTCCGAATTACGACCAATGGTGGCCAATGTATTTCCTGCGGCAATTGCACCACACATTGCGAAATGGGAATAGATGTTCGCAGTTATGCTCAAAAAGGCGAAAATATAGTTCGCTCTTCTTGCGTGGGTTGTGGTATTTGTTCAGCTGTTTGCCCTCGTGGCGTTTTGAAATTAGAAAATGACACTCCTGCCGGAAGAATAAACTCGAATGAAATTTTATTGGGGAATGATGTGAATTTGATGGAATTATTAAATAATAAAAAGTAAATGGCAATTATTAAAGTAATCATTCCCGCTTATAATGAAGAAAAAGCGATTGGGCATGTAATAGCGGCAATTCCTAAGATTGTTAATGAAATAATTGTTATCAGCAACAATTCTACCGATAACACAAAAGCAATCGCAATAAATGCCGGAGCGACAGTACTTTCTGAAAATAAGATGGGTTATGGTTATGCTTGCCTCAAAGGATTAGGACATATTGCTTCACAAGAAATAAAACCTGACATAATCGTCTTTCTTGATGGCGATTATTCTGATTTTCCGGAAGAATTAACGCAATTGGTCACTCCTATTATCGATGAAAACATTGATTTTGTAATTGGCTCCAGAGTTTCTACTCTTCGAGAAAAAGGCTCCATGACACCGCAGCAAGTTTTTGGAAATTGGCTGGCCTGCTTCTTGATGAATCTGTTTTTTGACGCAAAATTCACTGATTTGGGCCCTTTTAGGGCCATAAAATATCAAACTCTTTTGGATCTACAAATGCAAGACAAAACGTACGGCTGGACAGTTGAAATGCAATTGAAAATTCTAAAACAGAATTTTACCTATGTCGAAATTCCCGTTCGTTACAAAAATAGAATCGGCGTTTCAAAAGTTTCAGGAACATTAAAAGGAACTATAATGGCCGGAATAAAAATAATAAGTTGGATTTTTAAATATACTTTTAAATAAAATGTTGCTACTTTCTTACCTAATTCTCTTCGTATTCAGCTTCGCCATTCTGGTCATTTTTGTCTACGGATTAGCGCAATTAAACTTACTCATCAATTATTTAAAAAGTAAAAAACAAATTGACCATTCTGAAAAATTTGATTTTACAAATCCCTCCGAAATTCCGTTTGTGACCATCCAATTACCCATTTTTAATGAGAAATATGTGGTGGAACGATTGCTCAACGCCATTGCAAAACTAGAGTATCCAAATGAAAAACTGGAAATTCAGGTCCTTGATGACAGCAACGACGATAGTACTGGTATAACAAAACAAATAGTTGCGGAGCTGTCCCAAAACGGCTTAAATATAAAGTACCTCAGTCGAGCCGGTCGAACTGGCTTTAAAGCCGGGGCCTTAAAAGAAGGCTTAGTCCTTGCAAAAGGGGCGTTTATTGCTATTTTTGATGCCGATTTCGTGCCGCAAAAAGACTGGCTTCTGCAGACTATCCCCTATTTTAAGGATAAAAAAATTGGCGTGGTGCAAACCCGTTGGGGACATTTGAATAGAGATTACTCTTTATTAACAAAAATACAAGCATTTGCCCTTGATGCTCATTTTACATTGGAACAAGTCGGACGCAATTCACAAACCCATTTTATCAACTTTAACGGAACGGCTGGAGTTTGGCGAAAAGAATGCATTATCGATGCCGGAAATTGGGAAAGTGATACGCTAACTGAAGATTTGGATTTAAGTTACCGCGCCCAATTAAAAAAATGGAAATTCAAGTATTTAGAACATATCGTAACGCCTGCTGAACTACCGGCAATCATAAGTGCCGCGCGTTCGCAACAATTCCGATGGAACAAAGGGGGCGCAGAAAATCTCAGGAAAATGTTTTTTAGAATCCTAAAAGCCAAGACAATGACTCGAAAAAACAAGATCCACGGTATTTTGCATCTTATGAATAGTTCGTTATTCCTTGCTGTTTTTATCATGGCTTTATTGAGCGTTCCCGTCTTATACATCAAATCGAACTATGCAGCGCTTCAAACTTTTTTTGATGCCATGTTGTTTTTTTTCATTACAACCGTAATTTTTTTCTTCTACTATTGGATAGCGTTCAAAAACACACAAGGAAATGATTTTTTTAAATTTACTAAGTCCTTTCTAACTTTTTATGTCATTGCCTTGGGCTTTTCGTTTAATAATACGATAGCCGTTTTAGAAGGCTTATGGGGCAAAAAAACTGACTTTATCAGAACTCCAAAACTAAATATCGAGGATCAAAAAGACCATTGGAAAGAAAATAAATACATTACGAAAAAAATCTCCAAAAAAGTAATCGCCGAAGGAATTTTGTCCGGCTATTTTCTATTCGGGATTTATAGTAGTTTTACGCTCAACGATTACAGTTTATTGCTATTGCATTTGATGCTTTTTTGTGGCTTCGGCTTTGTATTCCTAAAATCTATTGCTGATTCCAGATGAGTTTCACCCTTTCAAATACTACAAAAGCCTCTTTTTTTCTAATCGTCAGCATTCTGGTTTATGGCTATATTGCTTATGGACTGCAGCGAACCGAGTTTGTTTCTTTAGCTATTTCGTACAGTTTTTTATTTCTTTTGGCGTACCAAATTACCCAATTGCAAAAGAATAATTTGCCTTTTCTAATTGGCGCTGCATTGCTGCTCCGATTGACTTTTATTGTGGCTTTGCCCAATTTATCACAGGACTACTTCCGATTTATTTGGGACGGAAGGTTGATTTTGGAAGGATTGAATCCGTACTTGCATTTGCCCAAAGATTTGATTTTGAACCCAAAATTTACACTCGCCCAAGCGCAAGAGTTAATCAACGGCATGGGGAATTTAAGTGCTTCCCATTACTCCAATTATCCACCTTCCAATCAGTTACTATTTACAGTTGCAGGATTTTTGAGTAAGCATTCCATTATGGGTGCGGCCATTATTTTCAGAATAATAATTATTGCTGCCGATTTTGGCACACTTTATTTTGGAAGCAAATTAATGGAACGATTAGGATTAGAGAAACACCGCATTTTTTGGTATCTGCTCAATCCATTGGTAATTATTGAACTTACTGGGAACCTTCATTTTGAGGGCGTAATGGGTTTCTTTTTTGTTTGGAGCATGTACTTGCTGCATCAAAATAAGTTAAAAACAGCGGCCTTGTTATTAGCCATCTCCATTTCAACCAAATTGCTGCCTTTATTGTTGTTGCCGCTGTTTTTCCAGAAACTGGGTTGGAAAAAAAGTGCTTTATTTTACGGAATTGTTATTGGGATAAATGTATTCCTGTTCTTGCCTTTCTTATCTCCCGAACTCATCGAAAATTATTCCAAAACTATTGGTTTGTGGTTTACTAATTTTGAGTTCAATGCCAGTATTTATTATCTTATTAGAGAAATTGGCTTTTGGATTACAGGATATAATGTGATACAAATAACAGGCAGAATTATGCCGGTACTAATCATTGCTTGCATTATTCTTCAAGCACTTAAAGGGAATAACAAGACCGCGCTAGATTTGTTCCAAAGTTTTCTACTCGTTTTAAGTGTCTATTTTTTTACTTCCACAACCGTTCATCCATGGTATGTTATTAACCTTGTTTTGATGACTATTTTCACAAAATTCAAGTATCCAATAGTTTGGAGTTTGACGGCCATTTTAAGTTACAGCGCCTACTCAAATCCAGTATTCAAAGAGAACTTTTGGTTAATTGGTTTTGAATATGCTGTTGTACTTCTCTTCCTGCTATTTGAAAACAAGCCATTTTTGTGGTCTAAAAAAAAGGTATCTTTGGAATTATAAAAAAACGGCAACAACTATTTATGGAAGTTATCAATGAAAATTCTAAAACCGTTCTCGAAAAATGGGTCCATCAATTTGGAGACGAACTTTTTTCATGGGCATTATACAAAACCTCTTCAAAGGAAACTGCCGAAGATTTGGTACAGGAAACTTTTTTGGCCGCGTTCCATAAACTGGATACTTTTCAAGGGAAAAGCCAGCCTAAAACCTGGTTGTTCGCCATTCTAAACCATAAAGTGATCGACTATTATCGATTGAGTGCAAAAACCACGAAACAAACATTCCATTTAACCGAAAATAGCGGCTATGAACTTTCCGATGGATTATTCGACGAAACCGAAAACTGGAAGAGAAACGAAATCAATCCTGTATGGGATCAGGAAGAAGAGTTACTGGACAATCCTGAATTCAATAATGTGATGCAAGACTGCATGGAAGATTTGCCTCAAAAATGGAAATATGCCGTAACTTCCAAATACTTAACCGATAAAAATGCGGACGAAATTTGTCAGGAATTAGAAATAACCGTGTCTAATTATTGGCAGATTGTTCATAGAGCTAAACTACTCTTGAAAAAATGTTTAGAAATGAAATGGGTATAGTTATTTTAATACAAACACCAATGCGAAAAATAATGAATATGATGGTAAACTCTTGTAAGAAAACAACAGAGTTGATAGACAAACAGCTATTTACGCCATTAACCGCAAAAGAAAAAATGCAATTACAAGTTCACAAAACGATGTGCAAAACATGTGGTGCCTACGAACACCAATCCAAAATAATTGATAGTATCATTGGTAAATGGTTTACCGTTAGTTCAAAAGTAAACGTAAAATTACCAGAAGATAAAAAAATAAAAATTATTGACGAAATAAAAAAAGCATGATTTCTTTTGTTTTTCATGTCTTGAAATAAGAAATCGGTTATTGTTTTGCACGTATTATTTAACGTTGAAAGTCATTCCTGCAGGAAATTAAATAATCCAAAAAGTGTTTCGGCTTTTGAATTTACCCCCATCTCCTATTTTGACGTCACTGTTTATACTATGTCATCCATTAAAACTCCATTTTGAAAATCCAGAAACAATTCTTGTTCCTCTTCTGATTTATATCCGTTTTCGCTAGCTCCGGATAGTTCCGCTTGTAAGACCTTGATTTCTCCAGAAAACCAATCAGCAAAAACCTCTTTCTTCTCCGGAAATAGGTCTTCAACACCCACTTTCTTCCCCTCTTCTGTGGAAGCGATCAATTCAATAAGGTAAAGCTTCTCACCTTTTAGCTTCCATGTCCCATAATACCCTCTCCAACAATTTGAGGAATGCACATGAAATGCCGGCTCATCTTTCATGTTCAGTAAATACTGTTCTAACGGCTCTTCGGACATTTCATACCGCTCATTTTTATATATTAGTTGTTCTTTTGCTTGCATTGTCATAGCTTTATTTTTTATTTCCACGGTCATTTACGATTCTAAAAACAACGAATAAAATGCGCATTAATAGATGTATAGTACTTAAGCACAAACATCGAGCATTAATTTTTAGCTACATTACGGTTTTCCGTAAAGGGGTCTAATTTTATCGCCAACGTGTACGAAATCGAATTTCACCTTGGATCATAGATAACTTTTAAAATGCGCAGTGCTTGATGCCTTTAATCAAAAAAAATCGCAACCACTTATATGAGCGATTACGATTTTCGTTGTCTTTTTCGTGATTTTACAAGTAAAATCCGATGAAAATTACTTCTTACGATCCATTCATTTGCATTTTATCTTTACCTTATCGAAAGCGCTGTACCCCAATTCACTCGCTTTATTCAAATCGATACAGCCGCTATCATTTTGACCCAATTTGATTTTAGTGTTTCCTCTGTTGTAATAAGCATAACTATCAGTGGGATCTATCGAAATTGCTTTAGTAAAATCTGCTATTGCCCCAACATAATCCTTTAATTCACCTCTGGCAATACCTTTATTCAGATATGCATCAGCAATGGTTGGGTCAATTTCGATAACTCTTGTGAAGTCCGCAATGGCACCTGCATAATCGTGTATGCTATTTTTAGCATTAGCTCTCTTGTAATAGGCGTCAACATATCCGGGATTAATTTCAATCGACTTTGTATAGTCAGCGGATGCTCCGTCGTAATCGTGCAATTCCCCCTTGGTAAACCCTCGTTGAAAATAGGCATCACTGTAATATGGGTCTATTTCAATGGCTTTACTGTAGTCTGCCAATGCGCCTTTGTGGTCCAGTAATTTACTTTTCATATTACCACTGTTGAAAAACGAAACAGCTTTGGCGGCATCGAATGCAATGGTATTCACATTGTTCGCCATTGCTTGATTTCTATTTAGAAACTTTTTCCTAACGACACCTCCATCATAATGTTTGTCGACATAATCGGGATCAATTTCAATTGCTTTATTGTAATCTGCCAATGCCCCACTTTTGTCGTTTAATTCCCCTTTGGTAAACCCCCGCTGGAAGTAAGCGTCACTATAATTGGGATTCAATTCTATAGCTTTAGTATAATCAGCCAGAGCGCCATTGTGGTCATTTGATTTGCTTTTCTTATTTGCACTACTGAAAAATTCTTCCGCAGTTTGGCAATGAGAACTAATGCCAAAAAACAGGAAGAACAGAATAATCATTTTTTGCATTTTATTATCTTTTAAATTAATTGTAAAGTGGTATTGAAGTTTAGCTTTTATTTTTGTGTTAGCCAAAAGATGGGCAATCCTTTTCATGCTGGCATACAATAAATTCGTGACTTCTTTTAATCAATAAAATAAAAATTACAAAATTCGCTTATTTTGAAATGTTTTTTTATGTGAGGCTAACATATGAATTATTTCTTAAAAAATTGTTAACTAGATCACTATTTTGCGCAATAAGAAATGATTAGACGCTAGATAGGAGTCCGACAGCTGTTGCTACATTAGTTTTTTAGTAACTCATCTAATTTTGGCCTAAACGAATCACTATTCCAATCTGCAGGGCCAATCTTAGCCGCCACCACATTTTTATGTTGATCGATCAGGTAGGTTATGGGTATTGTTGAAGATTCCATTTCTACGGTTGGATTGGAAGAAGGCATTCGCTTTTCTGAAAGGGTCAATTGTCACAATAACGGTTTTTTATTAATGCTCCTTTAATCATTTATTACGAACTCAATTCACAGTTCTATAAATTATGTATTTTTACCAACCAATATCCGAATAATCACGTGAAAAACAAACTACTCAATATCCCTCCAGTACCCGCTGTCCTCTTTGCAATCATTAGTGTACAGTCTGGCGCAGCCATAGCAAAAGGGCTATTTCCGGCTATAGGTGCCGCCGGGACCGCATCTTTGCGAATTGGCATTTCTGCAGTAATATTACTAGCCGTTTACAGGCCAAATCTGCTCAAGATCGCCGTTCCGCAATGGAAATTTGTTATTCCCTACGGCTTGTCTTTGGGTGCGATGAATCTGATTTTTTACCTTGCAATAGAGCGTATACCCCTTGGATTAGCCGTTACCCTCGAATTTATAGGTCCTCTGTTAGTGGCGGTTTGGGGCTCAAAACGATTGATAGATTTTGTTTGGATACTTCTTGCAGCGGCAGGCATTGTTCTGATTGCTCCGTGGTCAAATAATGGAATAGATATTTTAGGTATGCTGCTGGCTCTTTTGGCCGGTGGCTTTTGGGCTGCCTATATCGTGTTGGGAGGAAAAATATCAAAAATAATGAAAGGTGGGGATGCCGTCGCAACCGGAATGCTCTTTGCCACTATTTTGATTGTGCCCATTGGAATTCTGGGAAACGGACTCGATAATCTAACGTCCACTTATTTTTCGCTGGGAATCGCTCTTGCTCTTTTGTCAAGTGCCATTCCTTTTACACTGGAAATGAAAGCTCTTGGACAGCTTCCCGCCCGCACATTCAGCATTCTAATGAGTTTGGAACCGGCAGCCGCTTCTGTTTGTGCACTTATATTTCTGCAGGAGTACCTTACTTTCAATGAGATTCTTGCCGTTATTTTAGTGGTGATCGCGTCGGCGGGATCTACGATGACTTCTAAGGCATAACCAAATCTATTGTGTCGGAAATCAATTTTCACAAAACGACAATTTTAGTTTAAATGGTAAAATTTATTGATCAAATAACGCAGCAGCAGGAATAATAAACCGGCTACGACTGCAAACGAAAGTGCAAAACTAATCAGATTGACCACAATGTTGGGAATAAACTTCAATCTCGGATGGCTATAATAAGGCTCCCGATGCAGTCTTTCGTAAATGCCTTGCTTTGCTATTTTGAGTTTCTTTTTGATAATTCAGTAATTTAAAAGAGGACCAAAAATCATGAGAGTTCGATGGCTTTTCATTTCCCGTTTTGACTACCCTAAATTAAGCAATTAATTTAATATAAGTGAGATCTGGAAATAAGAAACAATCAATATAAATTATTCACCATTAATTATTCCAAAACTTATCCTCATTAAATGGGATTTGTGCCATGGCTCTTTCTGCAATTGCCGTAATGGAAAGCGAAGGATTTACCCCCGGATTTGCAGATATCATGGCACCGTCAATAACTAGCATGTTTTTATATCCGAACACCTCATTGTTCTTGTTTATTACCCCCTGCGAAGAGTCTTTACCCATTACGGCCCCTCCTAATACATGAGCGGTCGAGGGAATCCCCGCAATAGATTCGAGCACGAATGAAGTAGGCTGGCCTCCGATTATTTCACTGTATTTTTTAGTGAGCGCAATTGATGCAGGGATATCGGCTGTAGGTTTAACACCCGAGCTTACGGAGGAAGACATGCCGCCGAAAATATTGGTCTTGAATTTCAAAGTGCTGTCTATCGATTGCATGAATAAAAGAACCGTCGTGCTTTTTGACCAACTGTTCACAAAATAGATCTTGAAGTAACTCAGAGGAAATTTAACCGCTTGTTTAGTCATATTGGCAAGACGTGTCACTATATCCTTCCCGTTAGAAAGGGGCAAATGAAGCAACTTCCAAAAACCGGAACCTTCGCCGTAACGTACCATTTCTAAATGGCTGTTTTCATCTGTGTGCAACAGACTACCTATAGCAACTCCCTTTGATAGATTTTTACTTTTATCCAATGTGGAGACACTAATTAGCGTTTCATTATTTGTTCGAATGTTATCGCCTAATGCATCGGATAACAATGGCAGAGACTTCTCTTTGAGTTTGAGCAACAGTTTTACCGTTCCCAATACTCCGCCAGAGAATATGACCCCTTTGGTCGTGAATTCTTTTTTGTTTTTGAAAAAGGAGGTGCTGGACTTCACACTTACCGTATACCCCGTCATTCCCGCATTTTTATCGATAGCTTTCACGTCAAACACTTCATTTTCGGCAAGGATTTCTGCGCCCTTTTTTTGAGCCAAATATAGGTAGTTTTTGTCCAATGTGTTTTTGGCATTATGCCTGCAACCTGTCATGCAGGCTCCACAAAAAACACATCCCCCGCGATCAGGACCATTGCCGCCAAAATAAGGGTCTTTTACGTTTTGCCCTTCCTTTCCGAAGAAGACGGCAACATCGGGGTGTTCAAATTGGTCTTCTCGCCTCAGCTCTTTTGCCAATTCCTTAAGGGCAATATCGCTATCAAATAATTTCGGGTTTCTTGAAGCGCCCAACATCTTAAGCGCTGTTTGGTAAAATGGTTTAAGTTCCGTCTCCCAATCTTCGAGTTCGCTCCAGCTCCCAGATTTGTAAAAATTAGTTTTAGGAATGGGTAAAGTATTGGCGTAGACTAAAGAACCACCGCCAACACCCGTTCCTGATATCACGACAATATGCTTGAAAATGCTCATTTTCATGATGCCAAAAAAACGAAGATAAGGCATCCATAGCCATTTGCCGAGGTTCCAGTTGGTCTTGGCAAAATCTTTGGCAGTATACCATTTCCCTTTTTCAATCACAAGCACCTTGTATCCTTTTTCAGAAAGTCTCAAGGCACTAACGGAACCGCCAAATCCACTCCCAATTATTATGTAGTCAAAATCGTGTAGCATTACTTTCATTTCTATATCGAAAAGTAAACAAATTAATTGAATATAATATGCGTACATAATAAAATTTGCCACCATTGCTTCGCTCGCAAAAAAAAAGACCATCCTACATTAAAATAAGCTGGTCTTTTCATAAGGTAATTATACGATTTACATATTCTCCAATTTATAGTAGAACATTTTCGGACTGCCTTCAACACCCGCTTCGGTCATCAATTTTTTCTTTGCTTCAGAGTTGATCGCTGCTTTCGCTTTTTCCATATCAGAAATGGCAAATACCAGAGTCACCATATTAGGATCATCGATGCTTCGCGCCATTCCGCGGTCAATAAGGCCCTCTTCCATTCTTTTGGCCACTCCTTCGGCATCGTAGACTTTGAGCCAGGCGTCAAAATCCTTCACACGGTGTGTCACCATTATGCGGTCTTTAAGGTTGATTTTAGAGTCATCATTTCGAATTACCTCGTAATAAGCGAATTCAGGGCTACCAATCACTCCCGCTTTTTTCATGGCTTCTTTCAGGCTCGGCATTGCGCTAAACTCTTTGGCTTTGGTCACATCATTCATTTTGTCTATGACGATGACGGTATTGCGATCATCCATTCCCCTCCCAATAACGTAATGGCTTATGCCATACGCTTGCCTTACCGAGTCGTGCGCATCGTATCCTTTTCTCCATTTATCGTAATCAGCTACTTTATGCTTAATCACTATTACTTTAAAAGGCTCAAACGCAGCAACCTCAGCGACTGTATCCATAGGCATTCCTTCCTCGGTCTCCATTTTCTCCGTTTTATTCTTTTTACATGATAAAAAAGCAACGGTAAAAACTAATAACAAAACTGGCACTAAAAATTTTTTAACGTTTTTCATACTATTATTATTTATGTTATTTTTTATTGTGTAAATATACTGATAATTAAGCAATTACGTTTTATTTTCGCTTCAAAATTGAACAAACCGCAATCAAAACTTCCTTCAATCTATGCTTTCCCATTTTCTAATCAACAATAGTGTTATATTCGCTTAATAATAGAGCAATTGACATTAATATGTAGGGGTAATCAAAATAATATCTAGAATGAAAAAAAGAATAGTACAATTGTTATTTTTATTACTGCCTTTTTTATGTAATTCTCAAGAATACATCGACCTATTTTCTGTAAATTATGGAAAATCGGAAAAAACCACTTTTGAAGATTCATCAGTTAATACCAACATATCCACATTTCAAACAAATCTTATTTTACCTGTTGTTTTAAATGAAAAATACACGGTTATCTCGGGAATAAATTTCAGCAGTTATAGTTTGCAATTGTTTCCTGATTCCAATAATGATCATTTATATTCAGCAAATTTAAGAGCTGGTCTAGCAGTAAAACATTCCGAACACTGGAGCGGAGTATATCTTTTTCTGCCAAAAGTCGCATCCGATTATATCAATCTGAGCATTGAAGATATATACCTGGGCGGATTGGCTGTATTAAAATATAAAAGAGACGAAAACTTTGGTTATAGCATTGGACTTTATGGCAGTAGCGAAGCTTATGGTATGTCTATGGTTCCAATTATTGGGCTTTATTATCACAGTCCGAATAAACGTTTCGAGATGAATTTCTTTATGCCAAACGATGCCGATATCAACTATAGTTTGACTGATAAAACAAGAATAGGAGTTGATTTTTTGGGTCATGGAAACAGTTACAAACTGACAACGGATAATGTCCGTTCCAATTATGTGGAAAATAATTCGATAGATTTTTCCTCTTACGTGCAACGAAGCGTTTTCGACAAAAAAATTCTTCTACGTCTAAAAGTGGGCTATTCTTTAAACCAGTTTAGAGTATATCCTATAGATCAAAAACTTGATTTACAAATCCTGGCGTTAAAATTTGGTGACAACCGTACCCGATTGTTCGAAGACAAATCAAATACCATTCTTTTAAAAATGGAGGCTATTTATCGTTTTGACCTGAGTAAGGTTAAAAAATAAGCAGTTCTTCTTTATTTTTTTGTCAACAATTTAAACAGGATCCGAATAAAAAAAGCCGTCTGGCAAATACGAGACGGCTTTTTTTAATATAAACTTCAATTATAAAATATAATCGGTATTAATGAAATTTGATTCTTTGCTGTTTAGCAACTCTTGTAAAATGGCATTGTTGTAGTCATTGTCTTTAGAAGCAACGAAGGTTCTGATAGAGAACGAGCGCAACGCATCGTGAATACTCAATGTTCCCACTGCGGAATCTTTTCTTCCGGTAAACGGGAAAACATCCGGTCCTCTTTGGCAAGAACTATTCAAGTTTACCCTGCAAACAAGATTCACTAACGTATCAATAAGCGGTGCTATTGTTTTGATGTCCTTTCCAAATAAACTTACCTGTTGCCCATAATTGGATTCAGCCATATCATTCAATGGTTCTTGAATATCTTTGAAAGAAAGAATCGGAACCACTGGACCAAACTGTTCTTCATGATACAAACGCATTTCTTTATTTATTGGAAACAAAACAGCTGGGAAAATATAATTATCAGAATGTTGCCCACCTTTCTCGTTGATGACTTTAGCTCCCTTACTTACGGCATCGTCAATTAATTCCTGTATGTAAGCCGGCTTGTCTTTTTCTGGCAATGGAGTCAGAAACACTGATTTGTCCCATGGATTTCCAAAAGTCAGCGCATCTACTTTAGCGGCAAAACGCTTGTTGAATTCATCAGCTATTGACTCATGTACATACAACACTTTCAAGGCGGTACAACGTTGTCCATTAAATGATAATGATCCTGCTATACATTCTTGGATAGCCAGATCTAAATCGGCATCCGCAAGGATTATCGCAGGATTTTTCGCCTCTAAACCTAATACCAAACGCAATCTATTTTTATTTGGATGTTGATCTTGCAAAGCAATAGCTGACTTACTGTTTCCAATCAATGCCAATATATCGACCATTCCAGACTTCATCATCGGTGCTGCCACTTCACGGCCTCTACCATACACGATATTGATAGCTCCGGCGGGGAAACTGTTTCTGAATGCTTCCAACAAAGGAGAAATCAACAAAACTCCATGTTTAGCCGGTTTGAAAATTACGGGATTCCCCATAATAAGCGCGGGAATAAGCAACGAAAAAGTTTCGTTTAATGGGTAATTGTAAGGTCCAAGACATAATACAACACCAAGTGGCCCTCTTCGGATCATGGCATTAACGCCTTGCACTTTAGAAAAATGAGCACTTTTAGCATTTAATGCTTTGTAATCTTCAATAGTATCGTTGATATAATCAACCGTTCTGTCAAATTCTTTTTCGGAATCCCCTAATGACTTCCCTATTTCCCACATCAAAAGCTTCACGACCTCTGCTCTGGTAGTTTTCATTTGGCTGACAAAGTTTTCCATGCAACTAATGCGATCCACCACTTTCATGGTTGGCCATAATCCTTGCCCTTTATTGTATGCAGCCGATGCTGCTTCAACAGCTTCCATAGCTTCAGCTTCGCCTAATGATGGAATAGAACCCAAGATTGTAGGCGCATATTCTTCAGTAGATGAAATGGTTGAAAAAACTGGAGTTGTTTGCCCAGTCCATTTTTTTAACTCCCCATTTACTAAATAGGTATCTTGATTTAATAATGTCTTAATCTGAAATTCTTCCGGTATTGTATTCATGTGGTTTTTTGGTTTTTTGGTTCAAATAAAAAATAGGAATTCGCTTCCTACTTTTGTTTTATGGAGAAACGATGTCTCCGTTCCATGCCAAGATTCCTCCTGACAAGTTATAGGCATTTTCAATACCCAACTCATTCATAATTTCGCAGGCTTTAGAACTTCTGGCGCCAGAACGGCAATACACGTAATAGTTTTTGCTCTTATCCAACGCATCAATTGCGGAGACAAAAACTTGCCCCTGATGGATGTCTATATTTATAGCATTGGCGATAATCCCGTCATTATATTCGTCTTCCGTTCTTACGTCGAGTATTACTGCATTTGCGTCTGCTTCAAGCTGAGTGATCCAATCTTCTTGTGTTAAATTCATTTTGCTGTTTTTTGTAAAAATACGATGTTTTTATAAAACAACAATCCGCGCTTTTGTGAATTGAGGATTATTTCGAAGAAAACGTTTTCGTGAATACTTAAAAATCAACAAACTACGAGTTATGCTCTTAAATCGATAAAAAACAGCCCACTAAATCCATAGGGAATAAGGTAAAAACATCTTACGGTTGAATGTCTTCGGAATATAGTATTCTATCCTTTATCCCTTCCAATTTCTTGGCATTTTAGCGTACTTTTACAATACCGAACTTAGATTCCTTAAAACAGGAACAGCTTTTACACAACGATAAAACACTATTTAAAACACATAATAATGCAGGATTCTGACGATTTAAAAAAAATATTCCCCGCGTTTTCGGACGACCTTATACATGAAATTGAAACTAATGCTATTAGACAATCATATAAAGCCGGGGATGTTATTATGCGTACAGGTCAGTATATCAACAACACCATTTTGATATTAAAAGGCCAAATTAAGATCTACCGTGAGGGGGAAAATGGCGGTGAATTTTTAATGTATTATCTGCAGCCGGGCCAAGCCTGTGCCGTTTCGATGATATGCGCAACAAAGAGTCAGACAAGCCAGATTATGGCCAAGGCGGTTGAGGATGTTGATTTAATAATGATTCCCCTTACCTTGATGGAAAAATGGATGATGGAGTACCGCAGCTGGTATGAATTTGTCATTTTTACCTACCGCACTCGATTTGAAGAGGTTTTGGAAGTCATTGACAATATTGCGTTCAGGGCTATGGATGAACGTTTGGAATTTTATCTAAAACGTCATTCGGAGGCCTGCGGTTGCAAAGACTTAAAGTTGTCCCATCAGGAAATCGCAACGGAGCTGAACACCTCTAGGGAGGTTATTTCCCGTTTGCTAAAAAAGATGGAACAACGCGGAATGGTAAAATTGCACCGCAATCAAATTGAACTTTTGACGAAATAATGAGCTAAGTCGTTAAATGTAACTGTTTGCAACTTAAAGGCAAACAGCCTTTGTCCTAGTGCTTTTGTCTGGAATATTTTTTGGTGAATTTGATAGCGCCAAGAATTATTGATTCTGCTCGTTTTTGCTTTTCCTTAGATTGCGGCGTGCATATCAATGATAAAAAATCAAGCCAACTAACCTATACTTATCTTGACAGGCTTTTTAGGGGGCTTACCAAGGAAAGATACCGTTGGCCCCCCCATTTTTCATCCTAGCATGTAAATTCCCCTATAGTTTTTAGTGCGGACTTCTGCGACACCAATGCCGGGATTGTTTACAGGAAATAAACTATCCAGGAAGACAGACCTGGCATAATTAAAATCCAGTTTTGGTTGGTTTGTATTCGTAATTGCGTTTATATTATTGTAAAGGAAACTATATTTAAACAAATCAGTCATGTGACATAAGTCACTGAATTTCAGCGAATAATTTCGTACCATTGTACAAACTATAATTTCCCAATCATGAAAGAACATTTTCAAATATTAATAATTGGTGGCGGTAACGCCGGACTTTCCGTTGCTTCCCAATTACTTCGTAAAAAAAGCAAACTAAACATTGGAATCATTGAACCCTCAGAAAAACATTACTACCAACCCGCTTGGACATTAGTGGGAGCAGGCATTTATGATATTCAAAAAACGGTTCGCCCAGAAAAAGACTATATTCCAAAAAACAGCACTTGGATTATTGATGCAGTGACTCAATTTATGCCTTACGAAAACAAAGTCCTTTGCAAGAGCGGTAAAGAAATAAGCTATGACTATTTGGTTGTGAATCCTGGAATTCAATTGGACTGGGATAAAATAAAAGGGCTCAAAGATACCTTAGGCAAAAATAACGTGAGTAGCAATTACTCGTTTGAATTTGCCCCTAAAACTTGGGAATTTATAGAAAATTTCAAAGGAGGCACTGCTGTATTCACAAATCCATCCACACCCATAAAATGCGGTGGAGCACCCCATAAAATAATGTATTTGGCATGCGATTACTGGCGAAAAAAAGGGATTTTGGACCAATGTGATGTTCATTACATATCTGGGGGAGCAAGTATTTTTGGCGTTCCGGAATACGCTAAAACTTTAGTCGAGACTTTGAAAAAATACAAAATACATACTCATTTTAGCTCAAATGTTACCGCCATTTATGGTGACACGAAAACAATTGAGTATGAAACGAAAGAATCTGACGAAAGTTTAAAACAAAATTTATCCGCTCTCGATGCTTCATGTTATACTATAACTCCTAAGGATGAAAATTCCGAAACCAAAAAAGTAAGCCTGAAATTTGACCTTTGCCATGCCGTTCCGCCACAATCGGCGCCAGATTTCATAAAGGAAAGCCCGCTTGCCGACCCAAAAAATGCTTTAGGTTTTGTAGAGGTTGAAAAGTACAGCCTGCAACATTCTCGTTTCCCCAATATTTTCGCATTGGGCGATTGCACCAATGCTCCTTGCAGCAAAACGGGTGCGGCAATTCGAAAGCAAGCCCCGGTAGTGGTTGCCAATCTATTATCTGTTATGAACCAGCAAAAACCAACGGCTTTTTATGATGGCTATAGTGCCTGCCCTATTCCCACGCAATATGGTAAATTAATGCTCGCAGAATTTGATTATGACAACAAACCCAAAATGACTTTCCCTTTTGACCAAGCAAAACCGCGATGGACCATGTGGAAATTAAAAACTAAAATTTTGCCTTGGTTGTACTGGAATAAAATATTAAAGGGAACAGCATAACAGATGGGCCATATCCTTGAAAACCATAGATTTGTTTTGACAGACTGAAAGTCGGCCAGCCAGATAAAAAAACGCAAATTCACAAATTATTTATCCGTTTCGGCATACTTAATTTGTGAATTTTTGGTACATCTAATCCCTAGTCGTCCGCTGCCATAATATAAATCGTCAGTAAAAGAACGCAATAAAAGGTTGTTAAAGAAAATCGCGTTGTCAATTGAGCAAAACGGTAATCATAAGCAGTAGAAGCGAAACGCAGTTTTTGTCCTGGAACATTTCTGCAAATAAGCGGCATTTATGTAACATTAGTCACCTTTAAATATAAACACAAGAATTATCTTTGTATAACAATATTAAAAAACACTATTATGAAAATAGAACAAATATATACCGGATGTTTAGCACAAGGTGCTTACTACATAACTTCAAATGGCGAGGCTGCCATTATTGACCCACTTCGTGAAACACAGCCATATCTGGACCGCTTACAGCGCGATAACGTAAAATTGAAATATATTTTCGAAACGCATTTTCATGCCGATTTTGTTTCAGGACACGTCGATTTGAGCAAAGAAACTGGAGCGCCTATTGTTTACGGACCAAATGCGAATCCTGAATTTGATGCGATTATCGCAGCCGACGGTCAAGAATTTAAAATTGGCAATATTACCATTAGAGCTTTGCATACGCCAGGACATACAATGGAAAGCACCACCTATTTATTGATAGACGAGAACGGTAAAGAGCACGCTGTTTTCTCCGGAGACACGCTATTCATTGGTGATGTGGGAAGACCTGATTTGGCCCAAAAAGCAGCTTCGATGACGCAGGAACAATTGGCGGGAATATTATTCCATTCGTTACGAGACAAAATAATGACTTTACCGGATGACGTCATCGTATATCCGGCCCATGGTGCTGGTAGTGCTTGTGGCAAAAACATGAGCAAGGAAACTGTAGGGACTATTGGTAACCAAAAAGAAACCAATTATGCTTTAAGAGCAAATATGACCGAAGCGGAATTCATCAAAGAAGTGACCGAGGGATTGTTGCCGCCACCTGCTTATTTCGGAATGAATGTGGCGATGAACAAACAGGGATATGAAAGCTTTGAAACCGTTTTAAACAATGGGATGAGAGCCATAAATGCGAAAGATTTCGAAACTGTTGTCGAAGACACTGGAGCCTTAATTTTGGACACCCGAAAAAACGGTGAATTTGCCAAAGGATTTATTCCCCAATCCATAAATATCGGAATCGAAGGCGATTTTGCCCCATGGGTAGGCGCCCTTATCGGTGATGTGAAACAACCTATTATTCTTGTTACTGAAATAGGTCAGGAAGAAGAATCCGTTACACGATTAAGTCGTGTAGGATTTGACAATCTAGTTGGCCATTTGGAAGGTGGATTTGAAGCTTGGAAAAAAGCGGGAAAAGAAATTGATACGGTAAATAGAATTACCGCCGAGGAGTTTGCCAAGAAAGTGAAAATTGGCGAAAGCAAAGTAATTGATATTCGAAAAGACAGTGAGTATTGTGCGGAACATGTTGACGAAGCTTACAGCAAGCCGCTAGCCAGCATTAACGAATGGATAAAAGACATCGATCCTAAAGAGCCCTTTTTTCTTCATTGCGCGGGTGGATACCGTAGTATGATTGCAGCTTCGATATTACAAGCCCGTGGTTTCAGAAATTTTGCAGAAATAGAGGGAGGTTTTAACGCTATCGCAAAAACTGAAGTCCCAAAAACAGATTTTGTATGTCAAAGTAAAACGCTATAAATAAATTTAAAACTCTGTAAGTCAAGTATTTATGTCGTAAATTTGTAATTAAAATATAAACTACTTTAACCAATTAAATTTTTATGTCATGAAAAAAAATATGGGGTTAATCGACAAAGTCATCAGAAGTTTATTAGCGGCCCTTATCGCCCTTTTGTATTTTACCAACGTGATTAGCGGTACGGCAGCATTAATTTTGGGAGCGATTGCAATTATCTTACTGATAACCAGTTTTGTCAGCTTTTGTCCGTTATACGCTGCATTAGGCATTAGCACAAGGGAAAAAGAGAAAAGCGAAATAAATAAGTAAATCGTACAACAATTTTGAATATTCAAAAAAACACGACTATGAATAACGATCAATGTTGCGTAACATCTTGTGACAGGCCATTAGACCAGGACTTTTGGGATGCGCAATACAAAACCAAATCCACAGGATGGGATTTAGGCCAAGTTTCACCACCAATTAAAGAATATATTGACGCATTAGACAATAAAAGTTGTCGCATCCTGATTCCGGGTTGCGGGAATACCTATGAAGCGGAGTATCTATTGCAAGAAGGTTTCACTAATGTCACCGTCATAGACATAGCGCCTACATTGGTTGAAGACTTAAAACAAAAATTTGCGGATAATCCTAATATAAAAATAATTCTGGGGGATTTCTTCGAACAGCAGGGCCAGTATGATTTGATTATCGAACAAACCTTTTTTTGCGCTTTGCCGCCAACGATGCGTCAAAAATATGTATGGAAAATGCACCAGATTTTGGTTCAAGGCGGAATATTGGCGGGATTATTATTCAATAGGTCGTTTGAGTTAAGTCCACCTTTTGGCGGAAGCAAGGAAGAATACGAGCTACTTTTCAACAGTGCATTTGATTTTATGAGAATGGATATGGCAACAAATTCGATAGCGCCAAGAGCCAATTCCGAATTGTTCTTTGAATTTAAAAGAAACAGCAACGTACTAGTCAATCTCTATCAATTTGAAGGGATAACTTGCAGCGGATGCATGGATACGGTTACAAGCAAGTTTGAAGCCTTAAACGATGTTCTAAGCGCAAGTATGAGCACCGATTTTTCGGAAGTTCTGATTGTCGGTAAAAATGAATTGCCCCTGGAGGAACTACAGGCCATCGTTTCGTATGACGAAAAATATAAAATTAAAAAAAAATAAAGGAAGCGAGAGCATGAAACAGTTACTATTTAGAAATTGGCATGCCATGAGGTGGATTCGTCTGCTAATTGGCCTCTTTTTCATACAGCAAGCCATCCAGTATCATGAGTTTTTGCTAGGTTTCATGGCTGCTTTTTTCTTGTTTCAAGCCGTTTTTAATACGGGATGCAGCCTAAACGGATGTGGAGTGTCAACATTTAAAAAAAGTAAAAATGAACAGTAGTTTTGAGAATATCATAAAATCAGAAAAACCGGTATTGATTGATTTTTTTGCAACATGGTGCGGCCCCTGTAAAGTGCTTGGCCCCATTTTGAAAGAAGTGAAAGACGATTTGGGAGACCGAATTTCAATCATAAAAATTGATGTAGATAAAAACCAGCAAGTGGCTTCCCAGTATCAAGTTCGTGGCGTACCCACGATGATCTTGTTTCAAAACGGAAAACAATTGTGGCGCGAGTCGGGCGTTTTGGATAAAACCGCGATCATTAAAATCATAGTGGAAAAAAGCAACAAATGACAAAAAAAGCGATTATAATCATAGTGATTGGCGTAATCATTGGCGCTATTGCCGGTTATCTCTATTATCATTTCGTTGGTTGCGCCTCAGGAACATGTGCGATCACTTCCAAACCGCTAAATTCCACCTTGTACGGGAGTTTAATGGGCGGATTGGTTTTCAATATGTTCGTAAAAACTGAAAAAAAACAATAAAATTTAAAAAAAGTAAGTGCGATTACTTTTTTTTTCTACCTTTGTTAACCAAATGGTTAAACTGTACGGTTAGTAAGATGGAAAAGAAAAAACAAGAAAATACAGAACTAGAAATACTGAATGCCGCCAAAGACGTTTTCCAAGAAAAAGGAATGGCGGGTGCAAGAATGCAGGAAATTGCTGATAAGGCGGGAATAAATAAAGCGTTGTTGCATTATTATTACAGAAGCAAACAACTGCTCTTTGAAGCAACATTTAAAAGCGCTTTTTCAATAATGGCGCCTCAATTAAATCAGGTATTAAATGATGACCGAGAACTATTTGACAAGATTAGAAATTTTACAGAAAAGTACATCACTTTCGTAATGAAGCATCCTTACTTGCCCAATTTCGTTATCCAAGAAATCAATAAGAATCCTGAATTTGTACAAAAATTAAAGACGGAAAAAAATTTCCCTTCCATTGATAAATTTAAAATTCAAGTAGCTTCAGCAATCGAACAAGGGCTCATCAAACCCATTGATGCGGAACAACTATTTATTAATATCATTTCGTTAAATGTATTTCCGTTTATTGGGAAACCGCTATTAAAGGGACTCATAAATGCTGATGAGAAAATGTTCCAAAAAATATTGCAAGACCGAACAACCGAAGTGGCCGATTTTATCATTAATGCTATAAAAAAATGAGAAAAATAATTCTACTATCCCTTTTAGTATTGCCACTTTTTTCTGTGGCGCAGGAAACTTTATCATTGGAAGATTGTTATGCTTTGGCCAGTAGAAATTACCCCTTAGCTAAACAAAACGAGTTGCTGCTACAAAAATCCAGTTTGGACACGGAAGTCCTCAATAAAGGAAAACTCCCCAAAATAGATTTGAACGCACAAGCGACATATCAATCAGATGTCACGCAATTACCCATTAGCTTGCCAAACGCCACCATCAACCCGCCGAACAAAGATCAATACCGTGCCACCTTGGATTTCAATCAATTACTTTACAATGGAGGTTTGATTGATGCCAATGCCAAAATTAAGGAGGCCCAAACCAAGACGCAACAACAACAAGTGGAAGTGAGTTTATACCAATTGAAAACCAGAATCAATCAATTGTACTTTTCCACTCTATTGCTGCAAGAACGCGCTGGCATTCTATTGGTAAAAGACGAACAATTGAATTCCAAAATTAAAGAGGTTAAAGTTGGAGTGAAGTTTGGCGCGATACTTCCTGCCTCCGAAAAGGTTCTGGAGGCGGAAAAATTAAAAATAAAACAACAACTTACCGAAATTCACTACGACAAAAAGAGAGCGCTTGAAAGTTTGTCAACACTAACCTATTCGACAATCAACGAACGGTCGACTTTGGTAAAGCCAAAAACCGCTACTGACTTTAATACTGAAAACAATAGGCCCGAACTGAAATTGTTCGATTTGCAAAACGAACAAATAAATCTTTCTAAAAACATCCTTTCAAAAAACAATCTGCCCAAAGTGAATGCATTTGGCCAGGCCGGTTACGGGAATCCAGGACTCAATATGCTTGACAATACGTTTCAGACTTTTTATGTCGTTGGGGTAAAAGCCAACTGGAATCTGTTTGACTGGAATAAATCCAAAACAGAACAGCAGGCACTATCCGTTTCGGAAGCAATCGTTTCAACGGAAAAAGAAACTTTTGTGCTAAATACCAATTTGCAGTTGCAGGAAATGGAAAACGAAATAATTAAAACGGAGGAAATGATCTCCAGCGATTCAGAGATTATCGCTTTAAGGGAATACGTCGTTAAATCGTCGGATGCCCAACTGAAAAATGGAGTCATCACGGCATCGGAATATTTGGTGGAACTGACCAATTTATTCGAGGCTAAAACAAATCAAAAACTCCATGAAATTCAATTGGCTTTAGCCAAGGCAAATTATCAAGTTATAAAAGGCATTTAGTAATTATTATAAATGATGAATTTTAAATTTTTAAAATTTAGACTACAAAATTCAAAACAGACATGAAAAAGACAATTACATTATTAATCCTTCTCGGCCTGCTCTCTTGCAATAACAACAATGACAAGGCAGACGGCTACGGTAACTTCGAAGCGACAGAAATTACGATTTCGGCCGAAGCCAACGGCAAAATAGAATTCTTGAATCTCGAAGAGGGATCTGTTTTGGAACCGAACCTTCTTGTCGGGTTGATTGACACCACTCAATTGTATCTGAACAAACAGCAATTAATAGCATCCAGAAACACGGTTTATTCAAAATCAAAAAATGTTTTGTCGCAAGACGATGTTTTGCAAGAGCAACTAAAAACGACCTTGATCGAGAAAAGAAGAATTGAAAATATGTTTGCCGAGAACGCGGCCACTAAACGACAACTGGATGAAATTGACGGAAAAGTAAATGTATTGAAAGAACAAATAAAAAGCGTAAGAACCCAAAATGCGCCTATCACAAACGAGGCCAAGTCAATTGATGTTCAAATCGAAAAAATTGAGGACCAAATCCAAAAAAGTAAAATTATAAACCCCGTAAAAGGAACGGTGTTGGCCAAATACGCAGAACCTAACGAAATAACGGCCTTCGGCAAACCCCTTTACAAAATAGCCGACATTTCTGAAATGACATTGCGCGTTTACGTAAGCGAAACCCAATTGCCGAAAATAAAAATAGGGCAAAACGTCACCGTTAAAATTGATTCGGGAACGGAAATGAAACCCTATCCTGGAACTATTTCGTGGATATCCTCTTCGGCGGAATTTACCCCCAAAATCATTCAGACCAAAGAAGAACGAGTAAACTTAGTCTATGCCGTAAAAGCAACGGTTAAAAATGACGGAAGCCTTAAAATAGGCATGCCGGCGGAAATGTGGATTGCAAAATAGAACTCTTTAAAACAACCAAAATGAACTTAAAAAAACTACACACGGAGAATAAAGCAGTACAAACGAAAATACTTTTCTCTGCAACGGAAGGAAAAGTGATTTCGCTACAAATTGCCTCTGGGGAACAACTGAAAGAACACTTAAGCAAAGTCCCAACACTTTTAGTTTGCGTTGCAGGCAATGCCGTTTATAAAGACGAAAAAGAGTCAGTCATAAATTTAAAATCGGGCGATTACGTGAATATTGAGCCTGAAGTAAAGCATAGAATCGACGCCATAGAAGAAAGCAATTTTTTATTGATCAAATAATGGGTATACAAGTCCAAAATATTTCAAAATCCTACCACGACATCGCTGCGGTCAAGTCCATTACTTTTGAAGTAAAGGAAGGAGAATTATTTGGACTCATAGGGCCGGATGGAGCCGGAAAAACAACATTGTTCAGGATCCTGACCACGCTACTACTCGCCAATGAAGGAACAGCTACCGTAGCCGGCTTTGATGTCGTCAAGGAGTATAAATCCATTCGGAATGTGGTGGGTTATATGCCAGGGAAATTTTCCTTGTACCAGGATTTAACTGTCGAGGAAAACCTGAATTTTTTCGCCACGATCTTCGGCACCACCGTTGAAGAAAACTACGATATCATCAAGGAAATCTACGTCCAGATTGAGCCCTTTAAAAATCGACGCGCCGGAAAACTTTCGGGAGGAATGAAACAGAAGCTAGCCTTATGTTGCGCTTTGATTCACAAGCCAAAAGTGCTATTTCTCGACGAACCCACTACAGGGGTAGATCCAGTTTCGAGAAAAGAATTTTGGGAAATGCTAAAACGCCTGCAGCAAAAAGGAATCACAATTCTAGTTTCTACGCCCTATATGGACGAGGCAGCATTGTGCGACCGAATTGCTTTGATACAAAAAGGGAGCATATTAAAAATTGACACACCCGAAAACATCATTAAAAAATATGACAAAATCATTTACGATGTTCAGTCAAATAATACCTATCAACTAATCCAAGATTTAAAAAATTATCCGAGTCAGTACAGTGTTTTTGCATTCGGGGAATACATCCATTACATCGACAAAAAATCGGTTTTTAACCCTCTGGAATTAGAAAATTATTTAAAAAAGAATGGTCATCAAGATGTCGTTCTGAAAATTTCAAAAACAACAATTGAAGACGTATTCATGGATTTAACGAAGCTAAACCAGTAAGCATTGAGCCAAGAAAAAATAATATCCGTAAAAAACCTCAGCAAGAAATTTGGCGCTTTCACTGCCGTCAACAACATCTCATTTGAGGTTTACAAAGGCGAAATTTTCGGGTTTCTGGGAGCAAACGGAGCAGGAAAAACGACGGCCATGAAAATGCTTATCGGAATTTCAAACCCCACTTCGGGAGAGGCAAAAGTCGCGGGCTTTGACGTAAAAACCCAGTCCGAAATGGTAAAGAAAAGCATTGGTTATATGAGCCAAAAATTCTCTATGTACGATGATTTAACCATAAAGGAAAACATCACTTTTTTTGGTGGGATATATGGATTAAGTAAAATTAGAATCAAAGAAAAAACAACCCAACTAATTCAAGAATTACAACTCGAGGAAGTTGCCGACAAACTGGTTGGTTCGTTGCCTTTGGGCTGGAAACAAAAACTGGCGTTTTCTGTGGCATTATTGCATGAACCTAAAATTGTGTTTCTGGACGAGCCTACCGGAGGCGTGGACCCGATCACCAGAAGGCAATTCTGGGAAATGATTTATGCCGAAGCCCATAAAGGCACTACAGTCTTTGTGACCACCCATTACATGGATGAAGCCGAATATTGCGACCGCGTTTCCATTATGGTAGAAGGGCACATAGAGGCGCTGGATACCCCAAAAAACCTAAAGCAACAATATGGGGTAGATTCTATGAATGAAGTCTTTCTGAAACTGGCAAGAAACATAGAATAAGAAGAAAGAACAAAGAGAAGAGAGAAGAGAGAAGAGATAAAAAAAATAGAAAGTAAAAATAAAATGAAACGATTTATCGGTTTTGTGACCAAAGAATTTTACCATATTTTTAGGGATAAGCGTTCCATGTTTATTCTTTTCGGGATGCCCATTGCCCAGATTATGTATTTGGCTTTGCCATTACAAACGAAATCAACAATGTAAACATTGCCATTCTGGACAAATCAAAAGATACCGAGACGCAAAAAATAATCAATAAAATCAGTGCTTCTCCTTACTTCCATATCGAACAAGAGATCAACAGTGAAACCCAGATAGAATCCATATTTAAAAAAGGGAAAGTGAAAGCCGTTTTGGTTTTTCAAAACCATTTCATCAAAGATCTGCAAACCCAAAAACAGGCAAAGGTACAGGTCATAACGGACGCCACCGATCCCAATATTGCCAACACGATAACCAATTACATCGATGCCATTTTGCAAAATTATATGCAAGAAGTCAATCAAACCAGCCAACCGGCTTATCAAATACAGACCCAAACCCAATTGTATTACAATCCAGAACTGAAGAGCGTCTTTACTTTTGTACCTGGTGTAATGACTGTGATTTTAATGTTGGTTTCTGCAATGATGACCTCGATATCCATCACCCGTGAGAAAGAACTCGGCACCATGGAAGTGCTACTTGTTTCCCCACTTAATCCGTTACAGGTTATCCTTGGAAAAGTATTTCCGTACATTTTCCTTTCAATTATTAATGCCATCGTTATCTTGACATTAGGCGTTTTCGTATTCGGAATGCCTATTCAAGGGAGTATTTTTTTACTGGCATTGGAAAGCATTTTGTTCATTATCACGGCACTGTCTTTAGGCATATTGATTTCGACGGTGTCTAATTCACAGCAAACCGCAATGATGATATCACTAATGGGCCTGATGTTGCCTGTAATCATACTTTCAGGATTCATTTTCCCTCTTTCAAGTATGCCCCTACCCTTGCGAATCATCAGCAACATCATACCGGCCAAATGGTTTATCATCATCATAAAAGCCATTCTGCTCAAAGGGGCATCAATCGATATCATCTGGAAAGAAACGCTGATTCTAATGGGAATGACGGTTTTTTTCATTGCTTTAAGCATCAAAAAATATAAAACAAGATTGGAATAAAAAAGAAAAGAGAGTATAGAGAAAAGAATACGGATAAGAGAACGAAGAAAAATCCGTATCAATCCGTTTTATCCGTGTGCCATTAAAAAAAGAAAATGAGAACAATTTTATTCATCATACAAAAGGAGTTCAGGCAGATCTTTAGAAACAAAGCCATGCTGCCCATCATATTTGTTTTGCCATTTATACAATTACTGATTTTGTCCAATGCAGCGAGTTTTGAAGTGAAAAACATAAAGTTTTCCTATGTCGACAATGACCATTCCGCAGCTTCAAGGGAATTGATCGGTAAATTTCGATCCTCAGACTATTTCATCATTGTCGAAAGTTTCCCTTCAAAAAAGGAAGCCAACCTGCAAATGCAGGAAGGCAAAGTCGACGTCATCTTGGAAATCCCAAATCATTTTGAGCGCAATTTATTGACGGAGAAGGAATCGACACTTTCGGTAAGTATCAATGCGATCGATGGTGCAGCTGCCGGAGTAACAAATGTCTATATCTCACAGATCATAGCAAGCTATAACCAAAAGGTGCAAAGCCAGCTCCATCAATACAGTGAGGGTTCTTTTACACCGCCTCAAAACATCATTACCATTCCCTCCTTTTGGTTTAATAATACCCTAAATTACAAGACACTTATGGTCCCTGGGATTCTGGTTTTATTGGTAACGATGCTTACCCTTTTCCTTTCGGCAATGAACATCGTCCGCGAAAAGGAAATTGGCACCTTGGAGCAAATTAATGTCACCCCAATCAAAAAACACCAATTCATCATCGGTAAACTATTTCCTTTTTGGGTTTTGGGCCTGCTCATTTTAACCGTCGGATTGATCATTGCCAGAGTGGTGTTCCATATTCCGATAATAGGGAATATCGGGCTGATTTACCTGTTCACCTCCGTCTATCTATTGGTTATTCTGGGCATTGGTCTATTCATTTCAAACTATACGGAAACCCAACAGCAAGCGATGTTCATCGCCTGGTTTTTTACCGTCATTTTTATTTTGATGAGTGGATTGTTCACCCCCATTGAAAGCATGCCTATTTGGGCACAGCAAATCACGCTGTTCAACCCTATACGTTATTTTGTGGAGGTTATTAGAATGGTGATGCTCAAAGGGGCGACTTTTTCAGACATTTCGACACCCTTTTTTATTATAGCATGCTATGCGTTTGTCATAAATGGTCTTGCCGTCTGGAGCTACAAAAAAAAATCCTAGCGGACCTGAGGAAAGCAATCCGTTTTTGTTAGCGACAAAGGGAGTAAAACAAAAATGTTTAGTCCCAAGTCTATTTATTATTCCATTTATGCAGTATTCTTTCTAGATTAGAAATGATAATCGGTTTTGGCATATAGTCGTCCATTCCTGATTCAAAACATTTTTCTTTCTCTCCTGCCAATATTCCCGCCGTGATTGCGATTATGGGGATGTTTTCAGAACCCTTGATTTTCCTGATCTCACATGCGGCTTCATATCCGTTTTTATGAGGCATTTGGACATCCATTAAAATGGCGTCCGGATGCTCGTTTATATATTTTTCGACGGCATCATTCCCGTCTTTCGCCTCAATTATAATGCAATTAGGAATGATTTTCTTTATCAATGTTTTAACCAAAAGCATATTGATTTTGTTGTCCTCGACTACCAAAATTTTGTGATAGCCTGAATTTGCTAAGGGAATCGTTTTATAGCCCGCATTTGGATTGAGGTTCTCAATTGGATTAATTACTATATTATTTGCCTTTTTAAATTTAACCGTAAAGAAAAAATTACTTCCCTCACCAAATTTACTTTGAAGATTCAGTTTACTGCCCATTAAATGTAAAAGAGAATTTGAAATGGTCAGCCCTAATCCTGTACCTCCATACTCCCTGCAGGTTGAACTGTCACACTGTACAAATGATTTAAATATCTTCTTGCTGTTGACCTCTTCAATCCCTATGCCTGTATCTTTTACCGAAAAATTAATCGTTGAATAATACTTATTTGAGGAAGGAGTTTCATGAACATCCAAAGAAATTGTTCCGGAATGCGTGAATTTCACTGCATTGCTTAACAAATTAACCAATATTTGTTTCAGTCGGCCGGCATCCCCCATTATAAATTGCGTAACGTCTTTGTCCAGGTTCAATATCAAATCTATCTTTTTCTGCATAGTCTGGTATTTGAATAAATCAACAACCTGATTCAATAATTCAAGCAAGTCTGTTTTGACGATTTCCAATTCAAACTTACCCGCTTCTATTTTAGAGAAATCTAGAACTTCATTTACAATATGAATCAAAGAATTGGCTGATTCATTGATTGTAGACATGTGTTTAAACTGACTGTCATCAAGATCGGTGGTCATCAATAAGTCCGTAAAACCAATTATCCCGTTTAATGGTGTCCTTATCTCATGACTCATATTGGCCAGGAAATCAGTTTTGGCTTTATTTGCGGCCATTGCTTCTTCCTTGGCTTTAATCAATTCCATTTCGATCAGTTTCCTTTCTGTAATGTCTACGCCAATTATATGGCATTGTTTATTATCTTCAGAGACGGTGCCTCTCAATATCACATAACTGTTTTTGTTGGTTTCAGATAATAGCACCACTTCACATGATTCCTTTGTCCTGTTTTCAAATACTTTCTCTAAAAAAAGGTTAAATACTGGTTTTGTCTCATCCGAAACAAAAAAACCGAGTCTACTGTTGATTAATTTAGAGCGTTCTTTGCCTAACAACTGCGAACCTGGCAAGTTTACCGCAATCACATTTCCTTCTCTGGATAAATTAAAATATGCCGAGGGCAAAAAATCGTATAATTCAATATATTTCTCAGTAGCTATTTCTGTTTGCTCAATTGCCGACAAAAGTTGCTCATTTTGCATTTCCAATTCAATCTGATGCACTTCTAGCTCATGAATAAGTTTCATTACCTCCACTTCAGTCAAGTTCGTTTTTATTTTTGAGACTTTTTCCTTAAGTCTAATTTCTGCTTTTTTACGAAGTCGGGATGCTATAAATTTGTCCACTGAATTTTTCATGACGTTAATTTTTTTTTAAATACCTTTTTTCCACTTTTACCAACACCGAAAAACTAATTATTCTTACTTATATCGATCACTTCGTTAAGCTTTTTTGGCTTAGTGACCTCATGAATAAAACATTGTATAATTTTATTATAATCTTTGAAATAGAAACTACTGGTAAAATCAATATAAATTGTCTTCCCTTTTGCAGTTTCGATGGGGACGCTCTCATAGTGAATGAACTCCCTTTCCTGTAATTTCAAAAATTTATTTTTGTCAGGAACTATCGACTTAAAAAATTCCATGTCCCAGATCTTTTTCTCGAAAAAGTATTCCTTTGAATGCCCCAATACATTAATCAAATATTTGTTAATATCGATTATCCTGCCGGCATCGGCATCAATGAATAAAACTCCGTCATTTATCGATTCAAAAAGTTGGCGGTAATGCGCCTCCGAAGCGGCCATTAATGGGTCTTCCGAACCATGTTTATCAACTTTCTCCCTGATTATGCACTGAATTATCTTATTGTTGTTTACGGCAAAAATCGTACTTACAAACTCAACATTAATTATTTCACCAGTTGCTGTTTGCAGAGGTAAATTCTCATATCGGATGAAATTTTCTTTCTGCAATTCTAAAAACTTCTCTTTATTTGCTTTTACATCCTTAGGCATTCCAATTTCCCAAATCGCTTTTTCCATAAACTGTTCATGCGAATATCCCAGTTTTTCAATCAAGAATGGATTTACATCAATAATGTTCCCCGTTTTTGCATTAAGGATAAGGATTCCGTCTTTTGCCGATTCAAACAAACGAAGGTATCGATTTTCATAATTAAGGGTCTCTTCGGCAATTTTGGACAAGGTGATATCTATGAATGTAATCACCAAACCATCTATACGGTCATCTAATGTGCGGTAGGGCATGATTTTGACATAAAACCAGCTTCCGGACTTGGTGGAAACTTTAGTTTGTATTGGGGTGAGGTTCTTTATTACTTCCTGGGCATGCACTTTGATTTCAGGATACTCCAATTCCGTCACCAAATCCGTAAAAGGTCTTCCAATGTCTGACGCCCTTAATTTGAAAATCTTGCAAACGGGATCCGTAAATCTGCGGATATTCAAATCCATGTCGAGAAAAAGCGTCGCTATATCAGTACTGTTAAGCAGGTTTTTCATGTCATTGTTGGCCTGCTCGAAATCAATTAATTTGCTTTGGAGTTCCGCATTAATCGTTTGCAACTCTTCGTTTAAACTCTGCATCTCTTCTTTGGACGTGGTAAGCTCTTCATTGGTGGACTGCAATTCTTCATTAGTGGATTGCAGTTCTTCATTAGACGATTTAAGCTCTTCTTGGGAAGTTTGCATTTCTTCCCTGGTAATTTGAAGGTCAATGTTACTTTGCTTGAGTTCCGCTTCCAATTCCTTCAACTCATCCTTCCCGAATTGTATATTTGATTTTACCTCCAGAATGTTGGACTCCGAGGTAGTTGGCAATTCGTTAAAGACAATCATGATCATTCCCTTTAGCTCTTCAGGACTCTCGATTCGCTGAATCGTAACGTCCACAAGAACAGAAGAACCGTCATCGGTGATTTTTATTTTAGGAAGAACCAGTTTTTCAAATGTTTTTTTGGCTTTTCGAAAAGCACCCGGCAGCACGTTGCGCAACCCATCGCGAGCCATCGCATGCACGTTCCAGTTTGCCTTACCCGCAACTGGTTCCAGGTACTTGCCAGTGCGACCTGTAATATATAAGATATCACCATTTTCATTAACCAATACGCTTGCAGGTGCATACCGTTGCAGCAATATTTGGTCTGCTAATGTTTGAATATTCTCTGTCATTTTTGGCGTAGGCTTATCCATAGTCAGTTTCTTTTTGCTTCCCGTAAAAGAGCTTGGGAAGTCCATAAATTCAGTTAATTTAGGAGTTCTCGTTTTTTTAAAAAATTTCAATCTGGAATCTATTATTTCAAAACCACTGTCATTCTGTCCCAGTGTCTCAGCAGTCCCGAGCAACATAATACCGCCAGGTTTCAAGCTGTAATTAAACAAGGCCATCAGTTTTTTTTGCAATGGTGGTTCCATATAAATGAGCATATTGCGGCAAGTCAAAATATCCAATTTAGTAAACGGTGGATCCTTAATCAAATCGTGCGGCGCAAAAACTAACATTTCGCGAATGTCTGCATTTACGCGAAACCCTTCCGCCTCAGGCGTAAAGTACTTGTTGATTCGTTCTGCCGATACATCGGCCACAATATTGCTGGAGAACAAGCCTTTCCTTGCTTTATCGATAGCATGTATGTCTATATCCGAGGCAAATATCTGCAATGACAATCCCCTATTGCTTCCCATTTCAGCAATCACCTCCTTAAACAATATTGCTAATGAGTAAGCTTCTTCACCTGTTGAGCAAGCCGTTACCCATGCTCTCAAAACATAATTATCCGCGAGTGTCTTTAAATAGTCAGGAAAGATTTCCTTTTTAAATTTTTTCCAAACGGCATCGTCACGAAAAAAGCTGGTAACGCCAATAAGCAATTCATTAAAAAGAAGTTCCACTTCTTTAGGGTTCTGCTGTAAGAACTGCACGTACTTATTTATATCATCGATTCCATGTATTCCTTTTCTTCGTTCGATGCGACGCATCAGAGTGCTTTTTTTGTACATCGAAAAATCATGCCCCGATTGATTGCGAAGTAGGATCACTATTTTCTCAATACTGCTTTTGCTTTTTTCTTCAACGACCGTAGTTTTTGACGGAAAAAACTGCATAAATTTGATGAGCTTGGCGGGTAATTCCTCCACGGGAGCAATAATGTCTGCCGTAACTGCACGAATGGCGTTTACAGGCATGCTGTCAAATTTAGCCGAAGAGGGTTCCTGAACCATCACTAATCCATTTTGCTCCTTAATGGCCCTGACCCCAAGACAGCCGTCGGACCCCATCCCGGACAAAATTATCCCTACGCTTTTTTCCTTACGGTCGACCGCTAGGGAGCGCAAGAAAATATCAATTGGCAATCGCAATCCCCTGGTTTCTAATGGAGCAAATATGTGTAAGGTTCCATTTAGTATTGACAAACTTTTGTTTGGAGGAATCACATATACATGGTTTGGTTTCACTTTTAAACGCTCGCTTGCCTGCAAAACCGGCATTTTCGTTTTCCTTTGAATCAGTTCAGGCAATATACCTTTATGGGTAGGATCGAGATGCTGGATGATCACAAAAGCCATCCCTGTGTCCGTAGGCAAATTTTTTAAAAACAATTCAAACGCCTCCAAGCCGCCTGCGGAAGCTCCTATACCAACAATCGGAAATTTTTCATCTGGGATTGCCGGGGATTTACTTTCTGACGGTTTTTTGACGGTTTTACTATCTATATTATTTGTAATCTCTTTTGTTTTTAATTTCATTTTTTAATTTTGCATTACGACTCGTATCAATGTAGAACTCACTGAATAACAAGCGTTTATTTCTCTTGTTTTAATGTTTACAAACATATAAATATAAGCTTTTTTTAAATTATTTTAATTATTATTTTGCAATATTAGGATTTTTTTATTTTTAACAAGAGTTATATTCTACATTTCAAAGCTGAAACAAATATAGACCGATTAGTCTCACAAAAACACCCTCTTACTATCTTAAAAAAGGAGCACGGGAAAGATTTTTATTACTCGCCCATTATGCTCCTTTCAATATAACAACTCCGTTAAATTAATGAATAAGCTTACTTATCCAACCACTTCAACAGCATTTTTTCTAGCTCAGATTCAATAATAGGCTTTGACAGATAGTCATTGAGTCCCGCTTCCAAACATTTTTCTCTGTCATCTGCCATTATTCCTGCGGTAATGGCTATTATCGGAATTTCATCGGAATCCTTTAATTGCCGGATTTCCAAAGTCGCTTCGTATCCATTTTTATTGGGCATTTGAATGTCCATCAAAATGATATCAGGCATCTCCTTTTTATACAAGTCAACCGCCTCGTTGCCGTCCTTAGCTTCATAAATGATGCAATTTGAAATTAGCCTTTTGACCAGTGTTTTTGCCAGAAGCATATTGATCCTGTTGTCCTCGACTATTAACACCTTTTTATGGCCAATAATTTGCAAAGCGATAATGGCATCACCAGTATTTACGTTGTCTACTTCTGCATTTAATTTTTTGTTGACATCTGTCTTTTTAAAATCGATTTCAAAGAAAAAATCGCTACCCTCACCGTATTTGCTGATCAAGTTCAACTTGCTGTTCATTAATGCCAAGAGTTGATTTGAAATGGCTAAACCCAATCCGGTACCGCCAAATTTTCGGTTGGTGGAATTATCTTCTTGCACAAAAGATTGAAATATTTTTGCGTTATTGTTTCCTTTAATTCCAATTCCAGTGTCTTTTACAGAAAATTTTATTGTTGACGATTTTTCATTTAAGCCAGTTATCGCATTGATATCCATACTTATTTTTCCGACATTCGTGAATTTTAAAGCGTTGCTTAAAAGGTTTACCAGTATTTGTTTTAATCTAACAGAATCAGCAAGGATGAATTGTGGAACTTCTTTGTCTATTTGAAGAATAAGATCAATGTTTTTTTGCTGCGCTTGGTACTTAAATAAATCGATCACCTGATGAGTCAATTTAAATAAGTCCAGTTCATCAATATTTAACTCCAATTTGCCCGATTCAATCTTGGAAAAGTCCAAAACATCATTTACGATTTCCAATAATGAAGTTGCCGATTCATTAATGGTTGACATGTATTCAGACTGATTTTTTTCTAAATTTGATTTCATCAACAGATGAGTAAACCCGATGATTCCGTTTAATGGAGTTCTAATCTCATGGCTCATGTTGGCCAGAAAATCAGTTTTGGCTTTATTCGCTGATTCAGCTTGCTTTCTTCCCTCAATAATTTCAATTTCCATTAATTTCCGTTCCGTGATGTTAAGAAAACTGATGACAATTTCGGCTAATTCACCTTTGGTGTCAAATAGTGGATATCCATTTACCAAGAGCCAAACAATATCATTACTAAATGGGCGATTTATTCCAACCGTAAAGTTTTTTATCGATTGTTTTGTGTTTGCGATTTGATTTACCGGAAACCACTCAAGTTGCATCGAAGAACCATCTTCATTTAAAAATTTCCATTCCGGATCAATTGCTTCTTTCCCCAGCATTTGTTCCACTTTTAGCCCTAACAATTCAGAAGCCTTCTGATTACTCATGATGATAGAGGTGTCTGAGGAGTGTACAACAACTCCGGCATCCAAGTTATTTAGTAAACCACGATATCTTTCCTCACTTTTTAGTAATGCTTCATCTCCCTTTTTGGCGTCGGTGATTTCCCTCGACAGGCAGATGAAATGTGTATCATGATCTTCGCTTTCTTGCATAGGGGCAATTGAGAGTTCAAACCAGTGTTTACCCGTCGGCAATTCGATGGTATATTGTCTTCCGGTTGAAAATCCATTTTCATGCGATTCGCGTATCGCTGATAGCGCCAAATTTGCTGCGTCAAAAGGCAAAATATCGAAAAATGTTTTGCCTATTATATTGTTTGAATATATTTCAGGCAAATCTTTAAGGCGCGAATGAAAATTATAAATATGACCGTCAATTCCAACTTCGAATAATAAATCAGGGATTGCGTCAAGGATGGCTTCCATTTTTTCGTGAATTTCATTGAATTCTTCCTCTGCCTTTTTCCTTTCAGTAAGATCTAGGCCCATTCCGAATATGCAACTTTCCCCCTCATATTCAATTGCAAGTGAATTGATAAAATAAGGCGTTTTATTTTTGTTTTTTGAGTAAAACTCAACTTCAATGCCTGGAAGCTTCGTTTCGATATCCAGTAAATTGTTTTCAAATACAGTTTTTATCCTAGTCCTAATCCTTTCTTTTTCACCTACATCAAAAAGATCCAATGGATGCATTTTTTCAATTTCGTCACTTTCATAACCCGTGACCTGCTCGAAATTTTTATTCCATTTTATAAATTTTCCAGATTTATCGTACAGATAAAATATCCCAGGAAGATTATTTATTACGGTCTCAGAAAGCTGTTTTTCCTTTATGATTACATTTTCGGCATTTTTACGTTCGGTTATATCGGTTATAGTACCCACATAGCCAACAATTTTCCCTTCGGTATTTTTCTCCGGTATTGCTTGTCCCATAACCCACGAAATACTTCCATCTTTGTGAACGAAACGGTATTCCGAAAAGTTTTTTTCCTTTTTTGCTGCGGCGTTCTCCCATTCTATTGATAAAGTAACTAAGTCCTCTTTATGAACCGCCTTTAGCCAGCCGTTTCCTAATGCATCATCAAAAGACAAGCCTGCTATCTTACACCAGCTCGGGTTGACATAAGTGGTTAAACCCTCGGCATCGGTACGGAATATTCCCACGGGGGATACCTCTGTAAGTGTATGGTATCGTTGTTCACTTTGATACATGGCTTCCTCGGCTTTTTTGCGTAGGATTTCTTTCTCCATAACCGCCAGTGCAAAAGACACGTCACCCGTCGCTTCTTCCAGCAATGCAATTTCTTCCTCATCAAAAAAGTCTTTTTCACTAGCATAAAAAGTGAAAAGCCCGATTGTCTTTCCCAATTTTTTGATTGGCAAACTAATTAAGGAATTAAAATTCCGGGCTAAGGCTTGTTCTTTCCATGTACTCATCTGCAGGTCATTTTCAATATCGTTGCAAACTACATATTTTCCTTCGCGAAGCGCATTTCCTGCGGGGCCTCTGCCTCCCGGAATATCATCTTTCGAAATGCTTTTGATGATGGACAAGTACCCATTATCTTCCCCTGCAATCATAGCCGGAATAACTTTGTTGGTATTTTCGTCCAACAGACCGATCCAAGCCATTCTAAATTTACCTATTTCAACGGCAATGGTACAGGCTTCCCTAAAAAGAGTTTCCTGATCTATTGCCCGAACAATCATCTGGTTGATCTGACTGATAAATAAATAGAGCCTATTGACTTTGTTGAGTTTTTGTTCGGCTTCAATTCGATGTGTAATATCAGTAATAATTCCATGACATATCACCGTTCCTTCAGGCTCCAGAACTGGCAAAGAGTTTACTTCATGCCAAACTAGTCCTTTTGTTGGATGCTGATAGCGATACTCGCCTTTGAGTGGAACTAATTTCGATTTGGTCTCATCTATTTTTTGCCTCAAAAGGTCAATATCGTCTGGGTGAATCAGGGCAAACATCTTATCAGCACTGTTCTCAATCTCTTCAAAACGTAATCCATAAATATCATCGACAGATTCACTGACGTATGGAAAACATAATGAACCGTCGACATTTTGCCTCATGGAATAAATCAAACCTGGTGAAGTGGCGGCAATCTTGGCAAACTTGTCTCTCTCATTTATCAATAGCTCATTGGCTAATTTACTTTCGGTAACGTCTCTTAGATTAGAAATCAAACCATTCAGGTTTTCCTCATGGAACATGTTCTTCACTCCGCCTTCAAGCCAAACATAATTTCCGTTTTTGCATTTCACCTGAAAAAGAGCTGGAAGCAAAACTCCTGGAGAAGCAAATGCTTCTCGTTTAAGCTCTTGGACATAATCAAAACTATCGGGATGGAAAAATTCACTTTCAGAAAGTTGATCGAATTCTTGGTCTGTCCATCCTGTTAGTCTTTCTGATGAAGTGCTTCTGAACAAACTCTTTTTGTCTCTATCCACTAACGAAATGATACTGTCTGAATTTTCTATTAATGCATAAAATCGCTTCTCTCTTTGTTCTATGATATCTTGCGCCTTTTTACTGGCAGTGACATCCCTTAGGTTGACTATAATGCCATTGACACTATTATCATGAAGGAGATTATTCAAAACCCCCTCAAGCCAAATATAATTTCCTTCCTTGTGTTTCACCTGAAACAATACGGGAATCGGCTTCCCGGGATTGTCCAATATTATTCGCATCATTCGCTGGATGTATTCTACGAAGTCAGGATGGAAATACTCATCATAATCAATGGCATCAAACTCTTCATCTGTGTATCCCGTAACGCGGAATGATGAGGAACTGCGGAATAGAACTTTTAGTTCAGCATCAATTACCGTGATTATGCCTTCGTTATTTTCAACCAAGGCACGAAAACGTTTCTCACTATGTTCAATTAATTCCTGTGCCATTTTACTCTCGGTGACATCACGCAGGTTGGCTATCATACCTTTCATACTGCTATCATTGGGCAAATTATTCAAGACCCCTTTCAACCAAATATAATTTCCGTTTTTATGTTTCACCTGGAACAAAACCGGATTTTGTATGCCGGGATTGTCCAAAGTTTTTTGGACCATTTCCTGCATGTATTTCAGGTAATCCGGATGATAATAATCTATATCGGAAATTTTTGTAAACTCCTCATTTGTATATCCGGTTATCCGCTGCGAAGCGGGACTGCGAAATATGGTTCTTAAATTTTCATCAAGAACAGTAATAATGTCCTCGTTGTTTTCAACCAAGGCCCGAAAATATCTCTCGTTATTTTCAATAGTGTTTTTCGCTATTTTTTCTGTAGTTATATCTCTAAAAAAAACAGATAATCCATCAGAGGAAGGGTAAATGTGATTTTCAAACCACAAATCATATGGTTCATAATGTTCTTCTAAATAAATATATTTTTGTTCATTTATTGCCTGATGATAAGCGTCATAAAAAGGCTTCCCGATTCCTTCAGGAAACTCAGTCCAAATATGTTTGCCTATTATTTCTTTTGGGTTGCAACCGAATATTTCCCCGGCTTTTTTATTCATATAGGTATAACACCAATTATTATCCAGCGCCACAAACGCATCGGTTATGCGCTCAAAAGTATTGACCAGTAATTCATTGGCGCGTTTGATTTCGGTTATGTCTTTAATAAAACCCATAAATCGGGTTTCAGAAAGTTTTACCGAATCGACACAGGACCACCTGATTTCTCCGGATTTGTGAATTGTTTTAAATTCACCCTTTGACCCACCTACAGTTTTCACCCTGTTGAAACACATCGCCAAATCGCCAATCGATTCAGTGTATGTTAAATCCATCATCGAAATGGTTAAAAGCTCTTCCTTGGTGTAACCCGATATCGAAGTTACGGCATGATTCACTTCAATAAAGTTCCCGTTTTCATCAGCAACAAAAATTCCGTCAGGTGCATTTTCAATATAATTTTTAAACTTAGAATTACTTTCTTCCTGTATTAACTTTAGTTTCAATTCCGTTTCTGTCTGTCTTCTCGAATTGAGTTCCTCTTTAATTTGTCTTTTTTCAGTGATATCTTGCGTATTCCCTCGTAAACTTACTACAGTGCCTTTTTCGTCGACAATGGGATAAACAATGCCATAAAGCCATTTTGTCTTGTTTTCACCTATCATGGCGCACTGTTCCAGCTCAAATGGTTGCCTGTCAATTTCAGATTGTTTGATTCTATCCAGAAATAAATTAACATCAGTTTTTGAAAAGCGATTTACATATTCCTGAAATAAATCTTGATTGTCCTTTTTCTCCAATTCATAAATCGAATACAATTCGTTAGACCAAATCATTTTCTGACTGCTATAATTGAATTCCCAACTTCCTATCTTTGATATTTTTTGCGCATTTTCGAGTAGTACTTCGCTTTCCAGCAAATCATTCTGCGCTTTTTTTATTCCGGTGATATCGCGTCCAATCGCATAAATAATTTCTCTCGAGGAATCGACGCTTGTCGTCCATTGTATACAAACATTTTCCCCGTTTTTTTTGAGAAATCTGTTTTCAAAATGTAACGATGAAATTCCTTGGCCTAATTGTTTGAGTTCATCATTCGACTTTGCAACATCAGCGGGATGAACTAATTCTATGAAAGGCATACCCAACAATTCTTGTTTAGTATAACCCAATATTTTTATAAAAGCAGGATTTATTTCTTTAAAAAAACCATCAGTTCCGGCTATACATAACAGATCCGAAGATTCTTTGAAGTAGAACTCTAAATTAGTTGCTGATAGTTCTTTTTTAAGTAAACGATGAATTTCTGACTCTTGGTCTTTTACAATCTTGAGAAGCTCTTCGTAGGTGGGTTTGGCAAAATTCGTACTCATAAAAACAAACTAATTATTAATAAACTTTTTGTGCGGCTTAAAGTATTAATGCACAAACTTTTTTATGAACTCACTTACATAGGAGAAATGTAAATTAAACGAAAACACAATTATAAAGTTAACATTAATTAATAAAAATGGCACTTCAAAAAATCTAACGAAAACTACAATTTAATTCTTTATAAATCAACAGATATAAATTTAATTAATGAAATACATAATAGGGTGTAAAAATATCAGGAGTTATTATGACAATAGACATCCATTTTACCAAAAGAAAAACCTTAGATAAACAGCCTAATTCAGTTCATTTCATGCATAAAAATTGTCTTTTGTCTAAAAAACACTAATACACTAACAATCAATTTGTTGTGCGATAATTTTATTACTAACTTTAACTGACGGATTGCGATACCGCAACTAAAAAACAAACACAACACTTTGATTTACCGAAACATACTTACTATTATTCTCAATGTTAATTTTTAAACAGCAACTGTTTTTTCTAAGGGTTGCCGATACGGATCCAGAGCAAAACAAGAAAACATAAATCTAAAGCAAAACCAAATGATGGGACGCAATTAAAACCGAGATAAATGGCAATCAGTACCAGATTAAGGACCAAGAATAAAACAGATTGCAGCAAAAACTCAATCTGGCTAATGGAGTCGTTGTTAAATGAACCCTCTCGAAAAGGGCGGAACAAACAAAAACCACTGCAAGAACGAAATTTTTGAATATGGCTGGTTAAGGCACAAATTGATATTAGATCGAACTAATCCTAAAAAATCAAATAAATCTAAAGTGTTTAACCGGGAGGATTTTAGAATTTAATCTAGGATGTTTTTTATTACCCCATTGTGACATTTGTTACTGCGTAGGCTTTATTGCGAAGCTACCTTTGTCCAATAATTAGAAATAAAAATTATGAAAAAAATACATTTAATAGCACTATTAGGGATAATTTCCATTTCTGCCTTTAGTTACGGTCAAGATACTTTGGCAATTTCCAAAAGTGAACTTTGGCAGAAAGTATCGGACAAAAATTTACAAATTAAGATTGCCAACCAGGAATTTAAATCCGCACAGGCAGATTATAGACAATCCAATGCCGTTTTCTTACCCAATATTACCGCTTCCCATACAGCCATTTCTACCACAAATCCTTTGATGGCTTTTGGTTCCAAACTAAACCAGGAGATTCTGACGGCTTCCGATTTTGACCCCAATTCATTGAACAATCCGAACCGCACGCAAAATTTCGCCACTAAAATTGAGGTTTCACAACCGCTGATTAATGTGAATGGAATCTACGGCAGACAAGCTGCTAGGGCAAAAATGAATGCATTCGAATTGCAAACCGAACGCACTAAAGAATATCTGGAACTGGAGGTCAATAAATCTTTTATGGAATTGCAACTCGCTTATAAAGCAGTGGCCGTTTTGGAAAAAGCAAATACGACTGCCGATGCCAATTTGAAATTGATAGAAAATTATTTCAAACAGGGAATTCTTCAAAAAACGGATTTGCTTTCGGTACAGGTTCGCGTAAATGAAATCAAAAACCAATTGCAATATGCCGTAAGTAATGTCCAAAACGCATCCGATTATTTGGCTTTTTTATTGAATGAAGATATCGGGGACAAGGTATACAAACCAACTGAAGCATTAGAAAACACAATAGCAATTCAAAGCATCGACACAAACCTTTCCGAAAGCAGGAAAGACATTCAGGCAATGGACCAATCGACACGGGCCTACCAAAAAATGTTCCTTTCGAGCAAAATGAACTTCTTACCCCGATTGAATGCTTTTGGAAGTTATGAATTATATGACGATACCCTTTTTGGAACAAAAGCGAAAGGATATGTCGTGGGGGCGCAATTGTCATGGAATGTATTTGACGGTTATAAATCAATTGGAAAAATGGAAAAAGCTAAAGCTGATTTTCAAAAAGCGGAAATTGAAACGCAACAATACAAGGCCAAAAGCCAACTGGAACTAAACAAAGCCACTCGCCAGATAAAAGATGCCGAGAACAAGGTAAACCTTGCCAAGTTAGACTTGGAACAATCTCGTGAAGCCTACAGAATCAGGAGCAATCGTTTTACGCAAGGATTAGAAAAAACGACCGATCTATTGCTGTCTGAGACCCAAATGTCCAAAAAAGAATTGGAATACTTACAGTCCGTGTTCGAGTACAATTACACACAGCAGTATTTAGAATTTTTAACGAAGTAAGAGTTAGAAAAAGAAAGTAGAAAGTAGAAAGAGCAACGAATAAAGACAAAAATAATCAAACGAAAAACCATGAAAAAAATAATAACACTAATTTCAATTTCCTTTTTTATTTTAACATCCTGCAACGGAGAGAAAAAAGAAGCGGTAGCTGAATCTCCTGCAATTGCAGTAAAAGTAAGCGGAGTTTCCGAAAAAGACAGCAGTCCATTTGTAAGCGCCAGCGGAAAAATTGAAGCCGAAAACAGCGCTGATTTGAGCACCCGAATGATGGGTTACGTAACCAAAGTATACGTTCAGATAGGACAAAAAGTGCGCGCAGGCCAAACGCTGGTAAGTATCAACAACTCTGATTTGAAGGCCAAGAAAGCACAAGCAGATGCCAATATTCTTCAGGCAACTGCGGGTTACAACAGTGCCAAAAAAGATTACGATCGTTTCGTGAACTTATTCAAACAACAAAGCGCTTCACAGAAAGAACTGGACGACATGACAGCCCGTTATGAAATGGCCAAAGCGGGACTTGAAGGGGCAAAACAAATGCGAAACGAAGTTTTGGCACAGTTCAATTATTCCAACATCACGGCTCCATTTTCTGGTGTGGTGACCAACACTTTCGTAAAAGAAGGCGATATGGCCAATCCCGGCATGCCGTTGGTCAGCGTTGAAGGAGCTTCAAAACTTCAAGCGGCTGCAATGGTTTCTGAAAGTGATATTACCAGCATAAAAAAAGGAATGCCTGTTAGCATTTTGGTGAAATCATCCAACGAAAAACTTACGGGTAAAGTAAGCGAGGTAAGTTTGTCGGCAAAAAACACAGGTGGACAGTATCTGGTAAAAATAAATTTGGACAAAACGGACAGTTCAGTCTTGCCAGGAATGTTCGTCAATGTACAGTTTCCTGTTGAAAACAAGGCCAACGCCTCCCAAAGCAATGTTATTTTGGTTCCCGAAAGCGCTTTGGTAAGACAAGGGCAACTTACAGGAATCTACACCATAGGAAATGAAAATGTGGCTATCCTAAGATGGTTGCGTACCGGGAAAACTTTTGGCAACCAAGTAGAAGTGCTTTCCGGATTATCAGCCGATGAAAAATACATCGTATCCGCCGACGGAAAATTGTTTAACGGAGCCAAAGTAAGTGTTCAGTAATCGGCTTTTTTAGTGTTCAGTGCCATTGCGAGCCAGAAAAGCTATCGCATTTAATGCCCATTCGATTTAAAAAACAGTCCTTAATTCTGCGTGAGGGATAGCAGTGGAAATCCTTTTTCGTCAGTTCGAGTTTCCGCTTTATAGCGGAAGTATCGAGAACAAGAAAAAGATTGAAGCGAATAGCCCGACCCGACTTTTTGAGAGGGTCACGCCCAAATAAATAAAAAATTATGCAAGAAGGAATTTCAGGTAAAATTGCCCATTTTTTCATTAACTCCAAACTAACCATTTTGATGATGGTGGGCTTGATGATCATTGGTGTCTACAGTTCTTTTCTCATTCCTAGAGAAGAAGAACCACAAATTAATGTTCCGATGGCCGACGTAATGGTGGGTTATCCAGGAGCGAGCCCAACGGAAGTGGAAAGTCGTGTGGCGAAACCTTTGGAAAAAATCATTTCCAACATTAAAGGTGTGGAACATGTGCATACTATGGCCATGAACGGTCAGGCTATGCTTATCGTACAGTTTTATGTAGGCCAGGATGTGGAGCGCTCATATGTGAAACTGTATGACGAATTAGCAAAACACGAAGATATGTTCCCAAAAGGGGTGTATAAACCGATGGTAAAAACGCGGTCTATTGACGATGTCCCAATGCTTGGCATCACGCTGTGGAGCGACAAAATGGACGATTTCCAATTGCGCCAAATCGCTGAGGAAGTAACTTCGGAAGTTGAGAAAGTAAAGGATGTTGCCATTACAAAAGAAATTGGAGGTAGAAGCCGAGTTCTAAAAGTGATTTTGGACAAAGATAAAATGGCGGAGAACGGTATCGACCCTATGGGCATCATGCAAATGATCCAAGCCAATAACAGCAGTTCCCAATCGGGAAGTTTTGTAAATCAGGACCAAGAATATTTGATTACAACAGGGAAGTTCTTAACCTCAGCAGATGACGTAGAAAATTTGGTGGTTGGTGTGAATAAAAACATGCCTGTCTATTTGAAACAAGTTGCCAGCATTCAAGACGGGCCTTCGACGGCCAAAAGTTATGTGTCTTTCGGATACGGAAAAACAAATGACAACTATAAAAGTGCGCAATCCGAATATCCCGCGGTTACCATATCCGTTGGAAAAGTAAAGGGAGCGGATGCGATGAAAATTTCGGAGAAAATCATTGATAAAGTAGAGCATTTAAAGGCTACAATAATTCCGAACGATGTTCATGTTAAAGTAACCAGAAATTATGGTGAAACGGCTTCTGACAAGGTGGGTGAATTATTGCTTCACTTGGGTATCGCCATTTTGGCTGTTACTTTCTTGGTGATGCTAGCCATGGGCTGGAGAGGTGGATTGGTCGTTTTCTTCTCGGTTCCATTGACTTTTGCTTTGACTTTATTCAGTTATTATATGCTGGATTATACTTTGAACCGAATTACACTTTTCGCCCTGGTATTCGTGGTGGGGATTGTCGTCGACGACAGTATTATTATCGCGGAGAACATGCACAGGCACTTCAAGATGAAGCGATTGCCGTTTAAGCAAGCAGCTATTTATGCGATAAATGAAGTGGGAAACCCAACGATTTTGGCAACATTTACGGTAATTGCAGCCATTCTACCGATGGCATTCGTATCAGGAATGATGGGGCCGTACATGAGCCCGATGCCTATAGGCGCTTCGATTGCCATGATATTGTCACTGTTTGTTGCATTGACCGTTACGCCTTATTTAGGATACCATTTATTGCAGGAAAAAGATGCGCAAGAGCATAAAGAAAATGAAGGCCTAGAAACCAGTTTCATCTATAGAATATACAACAAGCTGGAGCGTCCATTACTGGAAAGCAGCATGAAGAGAAGAGTGCTCGTGGGAGTGACGGTGTTGTTATTGTTCGGTTCTGTTGGTATGTTTTTCACCAAATCAGTTTTGGTAAAAATGTTGCCTTTCGACAATAAAAATGAATTTCAAGTGGTAATCGATATGCCTGAAGGAGCGACTCTGGAAAGAACATCAGCAGTTACGAAAGAAATTGCGCAATACTTAACAACAATACCGGAGGTGGTAGATTATCAAAACTATATTGGTACATCAGCACCAATCACCTTTAACGGATTAGTTCGTCATTATGATTTACGTGGCGGAAGCAACATGGCCGATATTCAAGTGAATTTATTGCACAAAGAAGATCGAAAATTACAAAGTCACGACATTGCGAAAGATGTGCGTCCGCAAATTCAGAAAATCGCCAAAAAATATGGCGCCAACGTAAAGATTATCGAAGTTCCGCCAGGACCTCCTGTTTTGTCCACATTGGTAGCCGAGGTTTACGGTCCAAATTACAAAGACCAGATTAAAGTGGCGCAGCAGGTAAAAGACATTCTCCATAAAACGGATGGTATCGTAGATATTGACTGGACTGTAGAGGACAAGCAAACGGAATACAAACTGGAAGTGGATAAAGAAAAAGCAATGCTTAACGGGATTGCGCCACAACAAATAGTAGGGAATCTGACTTATTTATTGAAGGAATATCCAATATCTAATTTGTATGACGAAAATTCGAATGACAATATAGGCATTCTTTCGCTCGACGATAAAGACAAAACGAGCTTGAAAGACATCCAGAACTTGAAAATAAAAGGAAGCCAGGGGAATATGATTCCGGTAAGTGATTTGGTAAAAGTAAAAACGGATACTTTACAAAAAACTATTTATAGAAAAGACCAGAAACGCGTGGTTTACGTGACGGCTGATATGGCCGGAGCACTGGAAAGCCCTGTCTACGCCATTTTGGGGATGACCGAGAAATTGGATAAAATGAATATCCCAAAAGGGTACAAAGTCAATGAATTGTACATGAACCAACCAACGGATGAAAGTGATTTTACCGTAAAATGGGATGGTGAATGGCAGATTACATTGGAAGTGTTCCGTGATTTAGGTGTTGCCTTTATGGTTGCCATCGTGATCATCTATATGTTGATTGTGGGTTGGTTCCAGAACTTTAAAACGCCTATCGTGATGATGCTTGCCATTCCGCTTTCATTAATCGGGATTGTATTTGGTCACTGGTTACTGGGTGCTTATTTTACTGCAACTTCTTTCATCGGTATGATAGCGTTGGCAGGGGTTATGGTTAGAAATTCAGTCTTGCTGATTGACTTCATAGAAATTCGACTGAATGACGGTATCCCTATAAAACAAGCGATTATCGAGGCTGGAGCGGTAAGAACCTCCCCTATTCTATTGACGACTGGTGCTGTTGTAATTGGCGCTTCCATCATATTATTTGATCCGTTGTTTCAAGGATTGGCCATTTCGTTAGTGTTTGGAGCGATTGTTTCAACTATACTTACCTTAATTGTGGTGCCTTTGATATACTATATCACGGAGAGAAAGAAATGGGAAAAATAAAAAATAGTTGAAAGTTGAAAAACCAGAACCTTAAACTTGAAACTTCAAACCTTAAACAAAAAAACAAATGAAACTACTTATTATAACCGCAATAAAAGCATTTGACAAAGACATCAAAAAAATGCTGAACCAGGCAGCCGTAAAAACCTTTAGCTACAAAGAGGTAACAGGATTTAAGGATATTTCTGAAGTGTCAATGGAAGGAAATTGGTTTGGAAGCGAAATGAGCGAAAACGAATCCATACTGTATTATGCCTTTGTAGACAATGGAAATGTAGATACACTTATCGAAAAAGTAAACGAATTCAATGCGAAGCAAGAAAGTTTATCAAACATTCATGTGGCAGTATTAAATATAGAAAAACACAATTAAAAAATAAAAAAAAATGAAAAATAAAGTATTTAGAATTATTGTAGGCTCATTTATCTTAGTCAGTTTGCTTTTAACAATCTATGTAAATATAAATTGGTTGTGGTTTACTGCTTTTATAGGCGTCAATTTAATTCAATCTGGTATTACCAAATGGTGCTTATTAGAGACTATTTTATCCAAAATAGGATTGAAAGACTAAAAGTTTTGAACATAAATGGAAAACCGAAACAACCGTTTCGGTTTTTTTTATGGCAAAAAAAATAAATCCTCTCCTCTTCCCCTTCCCATTATTCGCTCCATCTCCAGCAAAACCAGGCGGTGCTACATTATCCCACCGCCGATATTCCCATCCAAATCCGATGCGCAAACAATCCCGGAAATAAATTTTAACAAAAAAATAACTAACATTTGTATATACAAATTAAAAAAGTGTTACATTTGTACCAACAAATAAGAAAGGGTTTTATGAAAATTGAAGATGAAATAAAAAGCAGCATACCATTAAAGGTCTCAAAAAAAATCATTTTGAATATTTTGTACACGCAAAATGTGGTAAATGAAAAATTTAATGAAGTATTAAAACCGTATGATTTATCAGGGGAGCAATATAACGTTTTAAGAATATTAAGGGGCCAAAAAGGGAATCCCGCTAACATGTGTTTGATACAAGAACGCATGGTTGCGAAAACAAGTAACACTACCCGCTTAGTAGATAAATTATTATTGAAGAATCTGGTTACAAGAAATGTGTGTCCAGAAAACCGAAGGAAAATTGAAGTGGCTATAACCCAAAAGGGACTGGACGTTTTAACCAAATTGGACCCTAAGGTCATCGAACATGAAAATTATTTTTCACAGAATTTAAGTACGGAAGAGCTCGAACAATTAAACGCATTATTAGAAAAATACAGAAATCAACAAATACAATAAATTATGAAAACCTTTTTAGATAAACAAAATTGGCGCTACGCCACCAAAAAATTTGATGGTACAAAAGTAATCTCAGAATCAGACTTGGATTTTCTGAAAGAAGCGGTTCGTTTAAGCGCGTCTTCATACGGATTGCAACTCTATAAAGTAATAATCGTTGAGAATCAAGAATTAAAGGCACAATTATTGCCTGCTGCTTATGGACAAACACAAATTACAGATGCTTCCCACTTATTTGTTTTCGCAAGTCAAACGAATATCGGGAATACAGAGATTGATGCTTACCTTAAAAATGCAAGCGAAATAAGAGAACTTCCCATTGAAGCATTGTCTGGATATGGAGATTTCATGAAAGGGACAATTAACCCGATGCCGGAAGACGTTAAAAATATTTGGACAGCTAAACAGACGTATTTAGCTTTGGGAAATTTATTGAACGCCGCAGCGGAGTTAAATATTGACGCTACACCGATGGAAGGTTTTAATGCAGCGCAATTCAATGAAATTTTAGGATTGGATAAACTAAACCTAAACGCAGTTGTAATTGCACCGGTCGGATATCGTCATGAAGAGGATGCTACACAGCACCACAAAAAAGTTAGAAAATCAAACAAGGATTTATTTATTACATTATAATTATTAACACAAATCAAATTAAACAAATGAAAAATTTAAAATCAATTGCTTTAGCATTAGTAGTAGTACTATCTACTTTATCAGTAACTGCACAAACAAAAAAAGTAAATGCATCGGAAAGTACAATCAACTGGGTTGGTAAAAAAGTGACTGGACAGCATGAAGGGACGGTAAACTTGAAAGATGGCGCATTAGTTTTCACCGGAAAAAAATTAACTGGCGGAACATTCACCGTTGACATGACTTCATTGACTGCAACAGATTTAAAAGGTGAGTACCAAGGAAAATTAAACGGACACTTGAAATCAGAAGATTTCTTCGGAACTGAAAAATTCCCAGCGTCTACATTAGTTTTCAAAACGATTGCCGCCAAATCAAAAAATCTTTATGCTGTAACTGCTGATTTGACAATCAAAGGAAAAACAAATCCTGTCACTTTTGATATTGCCGTAAACGGGAATACAGCATCGACAAAGTTCAATGTTGACAGAACTAAATACGACATCAAATACGGTTCAGGTAGTTTCTTCGACAACTTGGGAGACAAAGCAATCTCTGATGAATTTGAATTAGCTGTAGCTTTGAAATTCTAATATTTTTTATAATACAATGTTTACTAATCTACCCAACAAGAAATTGTTGGGTTTTTTATTGCACTCAAATAATGTAACAAAAAAGACAAAAAGCCAGTGTTTTTTTATTTTAATGTATTTGAATAACCAAATAACATTTATATATTTGTAACATGAAAACAATAAAAAACAATACTTGGTGGTGGAATAATTTACGTCAGTTGTCGTGAACTAAGCTCCTATGGTATTATTAACTATAAATATAAAAGGCTTGTCATCACGACGGGCCTTTTTTTTATGCCAACAATTTTTGCTGTTCATACCATTAAAAATCTTAAAATTTATTCAAGTTGAAACTATTTACACTAAATACTAAATACAAACAAATCCTCGCTGACACCATTACTCCCGTCAGCGTATATTTCAAAATACGCGATAAGTTCCCCAACAGCTTACTTTTGGAAAGCAGTGATTACCATGGGAATGACAACAGTTTCTCATACATCTGTTGCAATCCGATTGCATCGATCAAAATAGAAAACGAAACGGTCTGCAAAACCTATCCTGACGGTACTTCAGAGAAAATTGCGATCGATGCAGACACCAATATTCCGGGAGTGATCCAAGAGTTTTCGCATCAATTTAAATCAAAAAAAAACGATTTCAAATTTATCAACAATGGTCTGTTCGGATACATCTCTTATGATGCCGTTCGTTATTTCGAAAAGGTGACTGTCGCCAAAAAGGACAACAGCATTTCAATTCCTGATGTGTATTATGCGGTTTACCAAAACATCATCGCCATCAACCATTTTAAGAATGAGGCCTATATTTTCTGTCACAGTCTGGAAGGAAAAAACAATATCTCGGAGATTGAGCAACTGTTGCAATCCAGAAATATCGCTTCCTATAAATTCTCGAAAGAAGGGGAAGGTTTCTCCAACTTGACCGATACCGAATTCAAGCACAATGTGTCTTTGGCTAAAAAGCACTGTTTTCGCGGGGACGTTTTCCAACTGGTTTTATCCAGACGATTTACGCAAGGTTTCAAAGGAGATGAGTTCAACGTGTATAGAGCATTGCGAAGCATCAACCCATCGCCTTACTTGTTCTTTTTTGATTATGGCGATTTCAAAATATTTGGTTCTTCACCTGAAGCCCAAATTATCGTAAAAGACCGCAAAGCCGAAATCCATCCGATAGCCGGAACTTTCAAACGAACCGGTGATGACGAAAAAGATGCCATTCTTGCTAAACAACTGTCCGAGGACAAGAAAGAGAATAGCGAACATGTGATGTTGGTAGATTTGGCACGAAATGATTTGAGCCGTAATGGCCATGACGTGAAAGTGGAAAAATACAGGGAAGTGCAATTCTTCTCTCATGTGATTCATTTAGTTTCAAAAGTGACAGGCTATTTACATGAAAAAGCAACAACCATGCAAGTGGTGGCCGATACGTTTCCAGCCGGAACGCTCAGTGGCGCTCCAAAACACAGGGCCATGCAACTCATTGAGGAGTATGAAAAAACGAACCGTAATTTTTATGGCGGCGCGATCGGTTTCATGGATTTTGAAGGGAACTTTAACCATGCGATCATGATCCGAACTTTCCTGAGCAAAAATCACCAATTGCATTCACAAGCGGGTGCCGGAATAGTCGCCAGTTCAGATGAAGAAAGCGAAATGGAGGAAGTGTACAACAAATTGAGAGCGTTGAATAAGGCGTTAGATTTGGCGGAAACAATATAAATCCCCACCCCAGCCCTCCCCGAAGGGAAGGGAGCCAAGTCTGAAAACTTGGCATCTATAAAAAATAATAATTAAAACCCTATTCACCCCAATAGGTACTCCCCTCCTTCGGAGGGGCTGGGGGAGGAAGATGAAAAAAATACTAGTCATAGACAATTACGATAGTTTCACTTACAATCTGGTGCATTATCTGGAAGATTTGGATTGCGAAGTAACCGTCTACAGAAACGACGAATTTGATATCGAGGAAATAGCGAGTTTCGATAAGATATTACTTTCTCCCGGTCCCGGAATTCCCGAGGAAGCCGGTTTGCTGAAGGACGTGATTCGGAAATATGCCGCTACCAAGAGTATTCTTGGCGTTTGTTTGGGACAACAGGCCATCGGCGAGGTTTTCGGAGGAACACTTTCTAACTTGGATAAAGTGTATCACGGCGTGGCCACAATGGTAAAAACGGTGGTTGATGATGAATTGCTGTTTGAAGGATTAGGAAATGAATTTGAAGTGGGCCGTTATCATTCTTGGGTGGTAGACAGCAGTTTACCTGACGTTCTGGAAGCCACTTCTTTTGATGAAAATGGCCAAGTAATGTCTTTGAGACACAAAACATTTGATGTCCGCGGGGTGCAATTTCATCCCGAAAGTGTGTTGACGCCAAACGGAAAAAGAATATTGGAGAATTGGGTAAAAAGCCCCATAGCCCCCAAAGAGAGAATAACTCAATAACTGAAATAAATGACACTGATTTTTAATCACTAAAAACCCTATTTACCCCAATAGGAGCTCCCCTCCTTCGGAGGGGCTGGGGGAGGCTAATGAAAAACATATTAAACAGACTGATTAACCATGAAATGCTCTCCAAAGACGAGGCAAAAAATGTGTTGGTTAATATATCCAACGGAAGCTATAACCCAAGCCAGATTTCAGCATTTTTGACCGTATACATGATGCGAAGCATTAGTATCGAAGAGCTCTCCGGTTTCAGGGAGGCCCTATTAGAATTGTGCATTCGTGTCGATTTATCAGCATACAACACAATCGATCTGTGCGGAACTGGCGGCGACGGAAAAGACACTTTCAACATATCGACCCTGGCTTCTTTTGTGGCGGCCGGAGCCGGAATAAAAGTGGCGAAGCACGGTAATTATGGTGTTTCTTCCATTTCTGGTTCATCTAATGTGATGGAAAAATTGGGAATCAAATTCAGCAACGAGAATGATTTTCTGGAAAGGAGTATCGATAAAGCGGGAATTTGCGTTTTGCATGCTCCCCTATTTCATCCAGCCATGAAAAACGTCGGTCCTATCCGAAAAGAGTTGGCGGTAAAAACCTTCTTCAACATGTTAGGCCCGATGGTAAACCCATCATTTCCAAAAAATCAATTGGTGGGCGTTTTCAATTTGGAACTCGCCAGAATGTATGCCTATTTGTATCAAAACACCGATGTGAATTTCACCATTTTACATTCATTGGACGGCTATGATGAAGTGTCGCTCACGAGTCCGACAAAGATTATCACCAGCTCTATGGAGGGAATGCTGTCTAACGAAAGTTTTGGCATACGCCTTTTGTCACAAAGCGAAATCGAAGGCGGAAAAACCATCGACGAATCGGCACAAATGTTTACAGATATCATTTCTGGAAAAGGCACAGAAGCCCAGAACAACGTCGTTTGCGCCAATGCGGGAATGGCAATAGCAACCGTAACCAAATGTTCCCCGTTGGAAGGATTCGAACTGGCTAAGGAAAGTTTACTATCTGGGAAAGGGCTTAAAGCTTTGAATAAGTTACAAGAGTTAAGCAAATAAGCAGAAATTGAAAAATTAAATGATTTAAAAATTTAAAGATTATGACAAAGTCCTTTGAAGAATTTGAAGTTTATAAAAAAGGAATTCAATTGGCTAAATTAGTCTTCAAATTATTAAACGAAAAAGCTTTTGAAAAAGAATATGGTTTTCAAAATCAAATAAAAAGGGCCGTTATTTCAATTACAAATAATATTGCCGAAGGATCTGAATATAATAGTAATAAACAATTGATTAAATATTTAAAAATTTCTAAAGGTAGTTGTGCCGAAGTACTAAGTATGCTGGTACTTTCAAGAGAGCTTGGTTTTTGTGAAGAAAGCCAGATAAACGAAAGTTATACCCTCAGTATTGAAATTTCGCAAAACCTTTCCAATTTTATAAAGTATTTAAATTCTAAAATCAAAGACTAAATTTTTTATACAGATTGGAATTTTTCAATCTTTTAAATTTTTCAATCTTTAAATAACTTAAACGATGAACATTTTAGACAAAATAATAGTAGATAAAAAACGAGAAGTCATTCTCAAGAAATCCATCATTCCGGTCTCGCAATTGGAAGCTTCGGTTTTCTTTGGAAAAGAAACTATTTCTTTGAGTCAAAATCTAAGGAACAGTTCTTCGGGAATCATTGCTGAGCACAAACGCCGTTCCCCTTCAAAATCTGTTATCAACCATAGTTTTACAGTGGAAGAAGTGGTAAAAGGATACGAAAATGCAGGTGCTTGCGGTATTTCTGTTTTGACGGACGGGAAATATTTCGGGGGTTCACTTGATGATCTGCTTTTGGCGAGGGCCTCGGTAAACATTCCGCTATTGCGAAAAGAGTTCATTGTCGACGAATACCAAATCCTGGAAGCCAAAGCTCATGGCGCTGATTTGATTTTGCTTATTGCCGCGGTTTTAACACGCGAAGAAATCAAATCATTGTCCGATTTTGCCAAAAGCTTAGGATTGGAAGTTTTGTTGGAAGTGCACAACAGGGAGGAACTGGAAAAATCAATCATGCCCACATTGGATATGATCGGGGTCAACAACAGGAACCTGAAAACATTCGAAGTCAGCTTGGATTTCAGCAAGCAATTGGCGGCTCAAATACCGGACGAATTCGTGAAAGTTTCCGAGAGCGGCATCAGTTCCATCGAAGCGATAAACGAACTGAAACCCTATGGATACAAAGGCTTCCTTATAGGCGAAAACTTCATGAAAACGGACAATGCCGGCAAATCTGCAACCGAATTTATTAAACAGTTAAAATAAAACCAATCAAAAAGTTTGTATAAAAGCATTGTGAACTTCGCGAAACCTTTGTGAACTTTGCGGTTAAATAAAAAGACTATGAAACTCAAAATCTGCGGAATGAAACACCCAGACAACATACTCGAAGTCGCTGCGCTCCTACCTGATTATATGGGCTTTATATTTTGGGAGAAATCGGCGCGCTACTTTGACGGTGTTATTCCTGAATTGCCAAAATCGATCCGTAAGGTTGGGGTTTTCGTCAACGAAACCATCGCTGTTATTTTGGACAAGGTGCTGCTGCACGATTTGCAGGCGGTGCAATTGCACGGACAGGAATCGGTAGCGTTTTGTGAAGAGTTAAAAAACATATTGCCAAAAGAGGTTGAAATCATAAAAGTCTTTTCGATAATCGACAGTTTTGATTTTGAAGTTTTGAAACTTTTTGAAGCCCTTTGCGATTATTTCCTTTTTGATACCAAGGGGAAACTGCCTGGAGGAAACGGAACCACTTTCGACTGGACTGTTCTGGGAAAATATCCGTCGACAAAACCGTTTTTCCTGAGTGGCGGAATCGGAATCGAGGGAGTGGCCGCGGTAAATGAAATTCTAAAGACCAATTTGCCCGTTTATGCCATCGATGTAAACAGTAAATTTGAAAAAGAACCCGGATTAAAAAATATAGAATTGTGCAAAACCATACGTAGAGACGCACTGCAGCGCACCCCTACAGATAACAAAATAAAAAAATAATTATGTCATACAACGTAAACGAAAAAGGCTACTATGGCGAATTTGGAGGCGCCTATATACCCGAAATGTTATATCCCAACGTGGAGGAACTGCGTCAAAACTATCTGAAAATTACGGCAGAACCTGGGTTCCAGGCAGAATTTGATGCCTTGCTGAAAGATTATGTGGGTCGTCCCACTCCGCTTTATTTCGCGGAAAGATTATCAGCACAATACAATACTAAAATCTATCTTAAAAGAGAGGATTTATGCCATACGGGAGCGCACAAAGTGAATAATACGATTGGTCAAATCCTATTGGCAAAACGTTTGGGAAAAAACCGAATTATCGCCGAGACCGGTGCCGGACAGCATGGTGTGGCGACAGCCACCGTTTGCGCATTGATGGGACTGGAATGCATCGTGTATATGGGTGAAATCGACATCAAGCGCCAAGCGCCAAACGTGGCCCGCATGAAAATGCTGGGCGCCGAGGTACGTCCCGCACTTTCGGGTTCCAGAACCTTAAAGGACGCCACAAACGAAGCCATCCGCGACTGGATCAACAATCCCGTAGACACCTATTATATCATCGGTTCCGTGGTAGGTCCGCACCCTTATCCTGATATGGTGGCGCGTTTTCAATCCGTTATCTCTAAGGAAATCAAGGAGCAATTGTTGGAGAAAGAAGGGCGCGAAAACCCGGATTACGTGATCGCTTGCGTAGGTGGTGGAAGCAATGCCGCAGGTGCTTATTACCATTTTCTGGACAACAAGGACGTCAACATTATTGCGGTCGAAGCTGCCGGATTGGGTGTCCATTCCGGAGAAAGCGCAGCGACTTCAGCCTTGGGGAAAGTGGGCGTCATTCACGGAAGTAAAACCTTGTTGATGCAAACCGCAGATGGCCAAATAACCGAACCGTATTCCATTTCGGCGGGATTGGATTATCCCGGTGTTGGCCCCATGCACGCCAACCTTTTCGCAACCGGAAGAGCGCAATTCATATCCATCACTGATGAGCAAGCCATGAACTGGGGATTAAAACTCTCCAAGATGGAAGGCCTAATTCCTGCCATAGAAAGTGCCCATGCCTTTGCCGTTTTGGACGAAATGAAATTCAAGCCGGAGGACATTGTGGTCATCAATCTTTCCGGACGTGGAGACAAAGATTTAAATACCTATATTGACTACTTTAAATTATAGGGATTTAAGCTGAATTTATTTCAGGGCGTTCCCGCTGAAAAAGCGGGCGGGCTGTACGCTTTATCTTTTTTGTGGCTGAAAAAAAACCACAAAAAAGGATGTCGCTTCCATCCCTAATGCAGCTCAAAACAAGATAATTGGATTTTAAAATAACTTTCAAAACAGAAAAAATGGAAAAATTATTTGCTTACGGAAACCTAAAAGAGGAAGACATTCAAGAAACCGTTTTTGGGAGAGTATTAAA
>Ga0209519_10000004_pt1 | contig 120393 bp, 148 predicted proteins | sample Rifsed13ft1_FD_184005 | JGI IMG/M metagenome (GOLD analysis project Ga0209519, IMG submission 184005) | Soil microbial communities from Rifle, Colorado, USA - sediment 13ft 1 (version 2) | ecosystem: Environmental > Terrestrial > Deep subsurface > Rock core/Sediment | place: Rifle, Colorado...
CGTTGTATTCTCCGTAGAAATCCGACACTTTCAAAGTAAAATATGGAAGTGTTACAAACAACTAAGATCACACTTACATGGGAATTGTTTGAATCCGGTGTTCCCAAAAGACATATTGCTCAAAGGTTAGGTATTCACCACGAGACTGTAGGAATATGGATAGCAGGAATTGCAAAGCTGGGCTTGGTTGGCTTCCTTGATAAATATCAAACTGCTAAAAAAGGACCAAGAGTAAAAAGACGGGTTGACCCGATACTTAAAAGATGGGTGTGGGGAATACGAGAAAGAGAAGCTGATTGTTGTGGTCAGAAGATACTTTACTTTCTGGAACAAGAACATGGAGTAAGGATCTCTGTGCCTAAGATATATGAAATACTGGCTGAGAAATATAAGATCAAAAGTAAATGGAAGAAGAATCAAGTAAGAGGACCCATTCCGAAAGCAACTAAAGCTCGTGAAGTAATTCAGATGGACTCGGTTGATTTTGGAGAAGTATTTGCCTTTACAGGTATAGACATTTTCAGTAAAGAAGCAGACATACTCATAAGACCATCTCTGGAGGCTAAAGACGGACAGATATTCCTACATACCTGTATGGAGCGAAGGTTTGATAATTACTCTAAAATAATACAAACAGATGGAGGCCCTGAATTCAAAAGAGAGTTCAGGAAAGATGTTTTTAATTACTGCCTACGACATAGATATGCCAGACCATACAGAAAGAATGAACAAAGTTATATAGAGAGTTTTAATAGATCTTTGAGAAAAGAGTGTCTGGGGTGGATTAAATACAAACAAAGCCAGGTGGAAGAACTAAATAACAGGGTGCTAAACTACCTTGAGAGATACCACTACCACAGACCGCATATAAGTCTGGGTATGAAGCCACCATTGGTGAGACCTTAGTGTCGGATATTTACGGAAACATACCGATATGATTTTATTACTTATCTTTGAAGGTAGTACCTGCCCTTAAATAATAACCAACCCCTCTTACATTTCTTAAAATTTCAGGAACGTCCGGATTTGTTTCAATATCTTCTCTTAATCTTCTGATCCACACCAGAGCAGAATTATCGTTTTTAAAACCAGTACGTTCCATAATTGTTTCCAAATTAACAGGATTTTCATCGGAACCGGAAGACAATACATCTAATAGTTTTAATGTTTGTTTTGATAATTTGCACGGACGACCATCGACAACGGCTAATTTCTTTCTGCGATCCACCTCAATATCATGTTCAGGTCTTTTTCCTTCATCAAAATTAGGTAGGGATTCAGGATCATTAAGCCCTTCATCCTTAAGCTTTTGTAGCTTATCACCCAAATTACTCCATAAAGCAGCCTGACCATAACGACCAGCTTGTGATTCTTTCTGAATTAAACTTTTAATAAATCTCTCAAAAGCCATATCCGATAGTATATTAATTAACCATTTATATGTCAATTGAATGTATAGGTATGATCCCGCACCCGTGGGGTAATACAAATTGACACCCCACGGGTGATATAATTTGAAAGTTTATTTACACCATGGCTATAGAATTTGAGGCACAGTATTCTCGAAAGTGTGGAAATAAATGTCCGATTGTTCAGATAGTAAAGCACTTGACTAGGACAGAGATATCATTTAATGAAGCATTAAAACTAATAACGGAAAAGCTTGATGTAGTACATCAAACAGAAGGTGAAGTATTTGCACTTTGCAACCGAAAAATCAAGGTCTCTGTATTATGCAATGACTCTTATGCCCGCTGTGGAACATTAAAGATTTTTCTTGGACAAGAAACAACTTAGAAGCAATCTCAGACTATCCCGAAAGAAAATGACTTTATAAGTATCGCTCCACTTAATAATAGGTATTATTCGTTTCCTTTACAAACTTGGCTTTTTCAAATGATTCTGATATTTCTCCTTTCGTATACTCAGGAATATCGGGCGGGTAGCGGGTTTCAACGTAAAAACCGGTTAATAACTCACATGCATCACGGAGTTTTTCTAAGTCCTGATTAATTTTTACACAGTCATCTAAAATTTTCGGTAATTCATGAAATCTTGGAGGTTTGCGATCATTTAACACTAAATAACCCTTAAGAATCTTTTCAGCAATTTGTTGAGATAAAAAAGCCACTTGGGGAAATATTCTGTCTTCTTTTAATCCTAATTGGGCATACTGAAAATCACTATCTGCTGAATCAAACCACTCTTTTGCAAGACTCTTGTTATTTTGATTCATTCATTACTTTACCTTCTTCAAGGATTTCTTTTATAAAATAATCTCCTAAAGCAAGACGCTTACTGATTTCATCAGGTGTATAAACGATTGGATCAAGCTGTAAGTTCCGTTCAACACCCCTTATTGCTTCAAATACTTCTTTTACTCTGAAGGGTCGTTTTTTATTACTGTCTTTAATAATTAACAGATCAATATCAGAACCACTTTTTTCTTCTCCTCGGGCAAGGGAACCAAAAAGGATGATTTTATCCGGTTTGCAATAGTCTGCAACTTTATTAACGATTTTTTGTGTTTCATTCACTAATCTATTCATATTAATTATGAGTATACAGACATAGAGATTGTAAGACAACCGTTACTGCATCAAACTATATCATTACTTTTTGAGACATCCTTTTTTTACCGAGTCTGACTCGTCCAAGCTCCGTTCATACTATCTCAAATGTCAATTCGACTTCTACAATTTTATACAAGGCTATAGCCTTGTATTATGCTGAAAGGCTATTGTTATATATAATGTCAAAAGGTGGCTTACGACTTCTACATTGTTCGATGCTCAGACGGATCACTTTATTGTGGACAAACAAACGATATTCAAAAAAGAATTAAGGAACATAATTCCAGTAAATCTCGATCTGCCAAATACACCAAAATTAGACGCCCTGTTACATTGGTCTACCGTGAGGAGTTTACAACATTGCAATTAGCAATGAAAAGAGAATGGCAGGTTAAGAAATGGGCTAAGGCTAAAAAAGAAGCATTAATTTCCAAAATTCGAAATTGCTGAAAAATATTTAACTGAATCGGAAAGAAGGCAAGCTCATAAAAAATCAGTTCAACACGCACGTTGTATTTTTCAACAGACCAGAGCGAGAAGTAGAATTTGAATTCATATTTGGCGGTAAAATTGGCTTTACGTCTGTTGAGAAAACGGGCTCCGAATTCTGGTTTACTATCCCACTTTCCTCAACATAATATCCCCAACCAAGACAATTCATTGATATCAAAAATACCCGCACCTTCATTACTTCAACTGTCCCCTGACTGCTCCAGCCGGATGGTCACTAGTATGGACATTAACATAATACTCCTCCGGATTTTCTCTGATTTCTTTGACAAAGTCTTTTTCCAGATTATCTACGCAACCCTCAGAAACACCATTCACATCAGGAGCAGTAAGAGGAATAATTACCGGTCCAGCGACACCCTCAGGTGCTTCGTGAATGTGCGCACCAATTGCTGGTAAAGTAATATTTGCAACTTCAAGTTTGTAACAGACTTCTCCCTGACCCTGATTCAAAGTGATATGCGCATTTCCGGATCCGTCAGGATCACCGGGACCGGGAACCTCGGATGCCCCATTCATTAATATATTAAATGGTTTCCCGCCTGCCAACACAATAGATACTGTTGCAGCCAAAGCAATCGTAGCCCCTAAAGCACTTATTGTCGATTTTTTAATATTCATCATGTATCACCCCCTCCCCAAGCCTCTGACTCTTCTCCGAACCGGATGGTTTTCCGAACCAGCAGCCAGTGCCAGAGGCTTCACCAGAAAAACATAAATTCGGTAAGTTTCTAGAATATAAAATTTATTACCCGTTTATTCAGTGAAAAATATTACTATCTGCTACCAATGGTAAAATTCTCACAGAATGAAACTTCTTATTAATTTATATTAGGAGTTAGCTTCATGCCAAAAAATTATCTTTCTACCTTATTACACACTAATAACATTAAAGCCCCGGAACTCATTCCGGGAGGTAAGTGGTTTAATCTTTCGACAGGCTCAAGATCTTTGACATTGAAAGAACTCCGGGGAAAGGTTATTATGGTTGATTTTTGGACGTATACCTGCGTCAACTGCATAAGAACCTTACCTTATTTATGTAACTGGGATAAAAAATACAAAGACAAAGGCTTAGTAATAATTGGTGTTCATACGCCTGAGTTCGAATTCGAGAAAAATCCCGAAAATGTCAAAAAAGCGATCGCCGACTTTGACTTAAAATATCCAACCATGCAGGATAATGCTTATGCGACTTGGCAGGCATACAATAACCATTACTGGCCTGCAAAGTACTTAGTAGATAAGGATGGAGTAATCCGCTATACACATTTTGGTGAAGGTGATTATGATGAAACAGAAGAAGTTATACAGAAACTCCTGAGAGACGCCGGACAGATCATCCATGATCCAATCGATAATCCGACCTATGACATTAAATCAAGAACTCCCGAGCTTTATATTGGCTACTCGCGCATGGGTTATTTTACGTCAGGTGATCAAATTGCATTAAATACTAAAAAGGTTTATAAATTTCCTGACCAAATAGCTTTGCACCATTTTGCATTTGCAGGAAACTGGCTCATCGAAAATGAGAGATCAACTGCATATCCGGGTGCCGCATTAACTCTTGCATTTGAAGCTCTAAAAGTGTTCCTGGTCATGAAGCCTTTTGCTAAACCTAAAGGCAGTAAAAGTAAAGTGCAAGTCTATTTGGACAGTAAACTACTAAAAGGAGGTGAAATGGGAAAAGACGTCAAAGAAGGTCTTGTACTTGTTGATAAAGACAAACTTTATGAACTCATTAACCTTCACAATCCAGGACAACACACTCTAAAACTTATATTTATAGATAACACCCAGCTATATGCTTTTACCTTCGGTTGAGAGTTGTGATATTATTAGTTAGTGTTCACCTTAAAGAAAAATACTAAATTTATTGCACTTGGGGCAATATTGATCCTCTTTGCTGGAGTATTATTTTACAGTTTTATAAAAAGTAGAAAAACTACTCCCACTCCACAAACTCAAGTAAATGTAGAATCACCGGAAGAAATACTCCTCATCGACAAAAGTAAAAATTTTTCTATTGTTCTTGATACAACTCCGAGCGAAAGTCTGCAATGGGAAGTTAAGTTCGATAATTCTTATATAAATTTAGTTAAATCAACATATTACCCAAATGCAGAAACTCAGCAAAACAAATCATCCGGAACGCAAAACTTTGAATTTAGCGTATTGAAAACGGGCGATACGGAGATTACCTTTAATAATGTTCACCCGTGGGACAAAAACTCTCCTCTTGAAAGTAAAATATATAAAGTTACAATCCAGTAATTGCTCTATTCTGCAGCTTCGGCTTCTTCTTTAGTTTTGTGAACAGTTCCATCAGGATGATTCGGCGGAGAATAAAGCGTGTATAGTTTTAAGTCGGCTGACGATGTATTAATTATATTGTGTTTCGATCCTGCCGGCACAATGACAACATCGCCATCTTTTACTGTAAACTCGTCCGTTCCTATAACAACTTTACTCTCACCCGCTTCGAATCTGAAAAACTGATCGACATTATCGTGAACTTCAAGTCCGATTTCCTCACCCGGAGCTAAACTCATTAAGACAAGTTGCGTGTATTTCCCGGTAAAAAGAACTTGTCTGAAATTAGTATTTTTTAAGGTCAATTCCTCAATCTTGCCATAATATCCGGTCATATTTATCACCTTCTTCTTAATTAAAAAAAATCAACGAGAGGAAACAGTCAGTATTAAATCATAAAACTTTTCAGGATAAATAAAAAGTATTGAATTAATTTACCCTCCTATAATATATTGAGAAATGAAAACGCCTGAAAGGTTAACAAATAAACAACAAATAATTGCTGCAAGTTTGGGTGGAGAGGATTTAGGTTCGGAAATAGACGAAAGATACCCCAACAAACCTTATTATGACAAAGGCAATCACCGAGCAAGTTCCATATTTCATTCACCCAACCACAAAAACCATCCTGATAATCGACTGCATTCTTAAATTAATGACAAAAATTGAAACCCAACTCGATTTTGCACATACTAAGAAACCTCATAAGGATAATGTGCGAACTAAAATAAAAGTACCCAAAATTCCTATACCCTGCTTTTACAAAGACCACTTAATTAGAAGAAACATGCGCAGGATTACAAGACCCAACTAATCTCCACTAGCATTTTAGATGCTGTATAATTTTACTAATAATGGCCAGGCTTACTTACCAGGAACTTATAGGCAAACATGTTAAGATTCTCCGAAGTCTGCGTTATAAAACCGGTCTTTTTGCAGCCTCTGCCAAAAATAGTACAACCGGCTACGATAAATCCTGGTTGAGAGATAATTTTTATGAAACTTTAGCTTTTGAAGTTATAGGTGACTGGAAGACCGTAGAAAAAACATATAACTCAATTCTTAAACTACTTCTCAAACATGAGCATAAAATCGACGAAGCAATAAAAAATAAACCTACCTCAGCTAAAGAATACATACACGCAAGATTTAACCCTGAAACATTCGATGAGTTTTGGGAGGAATGGGGCAATAAACAAAATGATGCAGTCGGGTGCATTTTGTTTCGGATAGGCGAACTTGAATTCAATCAAAAACGGTCAATATTAAAAACTCCTGACCACATAAGAATTGTTAATAAATTGGTCCGATATCTTGAGTCAATTGAGTACTGGCGGGATCCGGATTCAGGCATGTGGGAAGAAGGGGAAGAAGTCCATGCTTCTTCAGTCGGAGCGTGTGTAGCAGGATTAAAAGCAATCTCCCGTTTACCCAAAGTCGAAGTTCCGATTAATTTAATACATAAAGGTGAGGTTGCACTTTCGGAAATACTTCCCCGCGAATCGGAAAATAAGTTTGTTGACCTTTCCCAACTTTCTCTAATCTGGCCTTATAATGTTGTCAATCCCCAACAGAGAGATCTTATCTTACAAAACGTAGAATATCACTTGTTGAAAGAGCGCGGGATAATAAGATACAAGGGTGATCGTTACTATAACAGAAATAAAGATCAAGTAAGCGAAGAAGCGGAATGGACTTTCGGCCTATCGTGGTTAGCAATAATTTACGAAAAACTTGGAAACCACGAAAAATCACACGAACTAATTAAAAATCTAATCGCAGAGGACACTCCCGTTGGTCTTCCGGAACTTTATTTCTCGAATTCTCCCGAATATAACGAAAATACGCCGCTTGGCTGGAGCGAATCGCTTTTCATAGTAGCTCTTTACGAAATGAACCAACGACACTAAATTTGACAGGGTCAGACCCTGTCAATCAAAAGAGACCAATTTGCTTTTGGGATTTTTCTTTAGGGTAGGAAAAATCCAGATCAACCCGCCGTTGTGTATTCCATTTGTCTTTAAAGTGCAGATAGCCATTTTTAAGTACAAAGTCATAAAGTTCTTTTGTGATAATAACATCGTCATCACAATACCTTTGAAGCTTTTTTAAGTTTTCCTTTCCTCCCGTTTGCCAATATAATACGGCATTAACTCCGATATCTGACTTTTCCCGACCGAGCGTTTCTTTAGAAATTGAATCCAAGCTAATTCGTCTCCCGAAAACATCTTTGACCTTGGCCATGATGTCAAAGTGGGGTAGTTTTTTTATCGGAAAGTTTGTGTAAGGCTCCAATGCAGGAACATCAAAATTTATTGAATTAAATCCAATAATGCGATTTGCTTCCTGAAATATTGGCCAAAGCTTTTGAAAATCCGCTTCCCAGAAACTCATTAATTTCCCCTCTTTCTCTATATAATTTTCATCCAATATCCTCCTATAGAGTGAAACGATCGACACACCTAAGTCAGCGGGATCAAACTTGTCAATCTCGCTGAATAATTTTTTAGTTTCAACGTCAAAAAATACTTCCGTTATCATGTAAATTGTTTGAGGTTAACGCTTATTTTTACTACTAACCAGTTGCCGAAGTTCGCGGGCTATGTTTTCAGACTCATCTTTGATTATTTTTTCAATATCCTCGCCGGTCTTTTCACTCAAAAATTTTATTAATCTCTCGTCGTGAGGTGCTTTATAAAATTTATTCATAAAATTATCATGGTGTTCTTTCGGTAACTTATCGAGTACCATAGAAAAAATCCTGTGATGTACTATTTCATCAACTAAGTTCCAAAGCTCCTCTTTTTCTTCCTGAGAACTGCTCACACGACTGATATATACTTTAATTTCTTCTAAAATAATAAGGTGATCGTAAAAAATCTTACTCATATTTAATTATTGTATCTTTTGGCATATGCAATAAATCGCATCTGTAGAAAATTTTACTCATACAAGCCTCCTGCCAGGGTCATATTATTATACTCGACCGGTCCTAACGGCATCTTATTTTCAGGATCGTCTACAAAAAATACTATAACCGGACCCTTCTTATACCTCTCTCCCCCAAGATAAGCCATTACCTCGGGACTTCCTCCATAATGCTTCCCCGTCCAAGCCGCTGGTCCGGAGTCCGCTATCGTCGCGACAACAGCGTTCCCATTATTAGTATTTACTATTAATACTTTTCTATATTTATACCAACTTTTTAAAAATGGTTGTCTTCTATCCCAATCCGGTAAATATAGTGTCTGAACGACAGCGTACCATTTTTCTCTTTCAATATCACTTTCGCTAAGACTTTCACGCGAGCCAGTAAAATACCCCCAAGCTCCGAGTCCAGGCGCTATACCTTCTTTTAAAACCTTTCCTTCTCCGTGGTCACTAATTTTATCTCCTGGATACCTACGAAGATGCTGTTCGGCTCCAATATAACCGTATGTCGTATTTAAATGTTCGCCTTCTAATGTTGCTCTTGCAGTCACGCCAATTACATTCTGAAATACCTGTTCGATTAATTTTTCCTCCACGCGTGACAGAGGTCTTGCCCGTTTCGGAATTACCGAGGCCAGAGTTTCAACTATTAGATCATGCGATGATTTTAAATTGGGATTAGTATTTTGCCTAAACTTCTCAATAATTTCATGCGGCGCGGGAAGTGATTTAAAAGAGGATGGCGGAGTAAGAAGTAGAGATCCAGACATAACCGCAGCACCAATAAGTTTCGACGAATGTTCTCTAATCTTTCCCAAGTCAAGTCCCTTACCTTTTAAAAACTCATGGGCAAGAGGATAACTTATTTGGAACTTATCACTTTCCTGAAGTTTTTTTATTTTTAACTTGTTACGTAGATAGTCAAAATTCGCCCGATCTTTTTCAATAGTATGATAGGTTTGTGTAGGCAGCTGTCCCATAATAAAGTTAATGGTTAATAGTTAATGGTCAATAATTAGTTTGTCGATTTTAGTACTTGCTTGATTCTCTTTAAAGTTTCTTCTTTACCTAAAATTACTAATGATTCATTAATGGGAGGAGTCATCTTTTTACCGGTAATTGCTATCCTTAAATCCATGAAAAAATCCCCTGTTTTGAAATTATTGTTTTTAACCGTTTCCAGTAGTTTGTCATTCATTTGAGAATTATTAAAATCTTTAATAGTCAAGAGTGTTTCCAATGCTGCATGCAAATGCTTGTCAAAATTATCTCCTAATAAATTTTTATCTACTTCTGATTCTTTAAAGAAAAATCCGGCAAGCGTATCGAAATCCGAAAGCCTGGTAATTCTATCTTTAATGAGGGGAACAATTTTTTCTATTAAGTCTTCGGGATATTTTTCTTTGTAAAATTTTAAGATTCTAGTTGTGAGTTCTGAGTCATTCGTTTTTCTAATATATTGTCCATTAAACCAATCGAGCTTGTCTCGATTAAAAATGGGATTAGATTTTTGAAAACCACTCGCGTCAAAGACGTTAACAAAATCCTCCAGACTAAATAACTCGCGATTATCTTTCGGTGCCCAACCTGCTAAAATTACAAAGTTGAACAGCGCCTCAGGAAGATATCCTTCTTCTAATAACCCAGTTACGGAAGTACTCCCCTTTCTTTTGGAAAGTTTCCCCCCATCAGGATCCAAAATATCGGTCAAGTGACCAATCTGAGGAATCTTAAAATCCAAGTATTTATAAACCAGTAGATGAATCGGAGTTGAAGGCAACCAATCATGGCCTCTTAAAACGTGCGATACACTAGTTGCGTGATCATCAACAACAACTGCCAAGTGATAAGTAGGAAATTTATCGGACTTGAGAAGCGTGGCATCAAAAACAATTTCTGTTTTCCATTCTATTTCTTCTCCTAATACAAAGTCCCTAAACTTAATTATTTCGTTCTCAGGCACTTTTAACTTTATTGCTCCGGATGTAAAGTTTTTGTCTCGGCAGGAATCACGAAGTTGAGAAGAAAACCCTTCTTGCTTTGCATTTTTAGCCTCGCACTGACAATAAAAAGCATGTCCATCTTTAACTAATTTTTCAGCTGCCACTTTATACAAATCAAGCCTCTCAGATTGTAAATAATATTCATCCCAGTTAATACCGAAAATCGTTAATATATTTTTTATTTCCTGCACACCACCTTCAACCTCACGCTTCTTATCCGTATCTTCTATGCGTAGAATAAAATCTCCGCCTTCATGTTTCGACAAAGCATACGCATAAAAGGCCGTTCTTAGATTTCCAATATGCATCGATCCGGTTGGGCTTGGAGCGAAACGAGTTCTTACTTTTTTCTCAGTCATACTGCTTCTTTATGACAGGGGTAACCCCTGTCAATGTTAATTTGTGTAATTATTCTAATTGAATTCTACCATTTATGACTCTTGTTATCATTTATCATTTCTTTTTTATCATTTATCATTTATCATTTAGTCATGGCTTCATTAACTAAGGTCGCAATCACATCACGAAAAATCATTCGCTACTCGATTTATGCTGCTATTTTATTGATAATTGGCAAATTTACGATTAATACTGTCACACGCATCTATAGACATTATTATCCTGCACCACCTCCGCCCCCTACTGTTACCTTCGGTAAATTACCGCAAATACCTTTTCAGGAAACAAAATTCCCAGATAACCTGACATTTACTCTGCAAACACCTGACGGTAAACTACCCAAATTTCCAACACAAGCTACCGTTTATTTTATGCCAAAAGCGATCTCAACAATAAAATCCTTAGACGCGGCTAAACAAAAAGCTACCCAATTAGGCTTTAACCCAAACGGACGAGAACTCGTTGAAACGGTCTACCTTTTCAGACATAATACATCGCCCGTATCTCTGAATTTGAATATTGTCACCGGAATTTTTTCAGTCAGTTATGATCTAAGCTCCAAGCCTCAGGTAATCCAAACACTTCCCCCGACTGCTGAAGTTGCCCCAACTTGGGCAAAAGCGTTTCTTTCGAGAGCAAGAATTCTGCCAGCAGATTTGACCGGCCCGGTAACAAGCGAGTTTGTAAAAATTCAGGAAGGACGATTTGTAAAAGCAAGCTCGCTTTCTGATGCCAACCTGACGAAAGTAAATCTTTACAGAAAAAATTATCATGACCTCCCCAGCGTAACCTCCAAATTTAAACAGGCAAATGTCTGGTTTATGTTTTCCGGCGCCAGAGACCCGGGAGACCAGATTATCGCCGCTGAATATCATTATTTCGCTTTGGACGAAAATAAAAACGGCACATACCAAATTAAAACTGCCTCCGATGCTTGGGAAGATTTAAAAAGCGGCAAGGCTTATATCGCGAATCTCGGTGACAATAATGAAGGAAATATCATTATAAGGAAAGTCTACCTTGCTTATTATGACGCAGGTCAATACACAGAATTTTACCAACCTGTCGTTGTATTTGAGGGAGACAACGATTTTTCAGCTTATGTTCCGGCTGTGACGTCTGAATTTTATGGAAGTACATCTCCGACTGCTACTCCCCAATGATAATTTTCAAATATCCAGACGATAAGTTTTTTAGTTTCCCCGAATCTGTCTGAACTTCCCAGAAGAACAAGCATTATCTTTCTGCCATCACGCTCAAGATATGTTACCAAGTTTTCCCTCGCTTCTTCGGTAAATCCTGTTTTAACCCCCAAGACTCCGTCAACTACTCCCAGAAGTTTATTAATATTTGTAAGTTTATGAGAATACACGCCATCAATACTATTAACGGTTATCTCTTTTGTAGCAACAATTTTTGCAAATATCGGATTCTCCATCGCTACAACAGAAGCGCGTACTAAATCGGTTGCAGTTGTTACTTGACCCATGTGATCAAGACCGGTTGGATTTGTAAATAAACTAGCACTTAATCCCAGTTCTTTTGCCTTTACATTCATAGCAGCAATAAAAATATCCCTTCCTCCCGGATAATTAGCCGCCAAAGCTTCAGCCGCATCGTTGGCACTATAAACCAATAGACCATACAGTAAATTCTCAACGGATATCTTCTCGCCAATTTTAAGACCCATTTTTTGTCCGTCGACGGAAATTTTACTAACTATTACTGTTTGGTCCAGGTCATAACTATCGAGTGTTACCATTGCCGTAATAATTTTCGTTGTTGAAGCCGGAAACACAGGATCTTCCGGATTTTTTTGATAAAGTGCCTTGCCTGTTCCTAAATCCACGACAAGTGCAGATTTTGCATATATAAGTGGCTGTGTGGCTATTTCCGATAAAATAGGCTCTTGTATACTTGTAAAATTTGAAGATTCATCGCTTTCAGCTCCCAAAGTATTGGCGCTTACCAACACTTGCCGTTGAAGAGGCATGCTCCTGGAATAAAAATCGACAGACAACCAAAACAGCAATATATAAATAAAGGAAAAAATCAGAAATGATATCAAATCGAACCTTACGCCAGTAATTCTTGCAAGAACCATCAGCCCAAACTTTCTCATATCAATCACATTATCTCATCTGTCGATATTATTCAATGAACTATTTCTAGTATCTACTGATTAAGCCGAAAGTCGATCCTCTCCATATCTCGAGGGAAAAGCGAGGCTTCTCTGATATTTTTAAGATCCAAAATTTGCATTGTTATTCTCTCCAATCCGAAAGAAAATCCACCTTCCGGAGGCATACCATATTTAAACGCCTGTAAATACATTTTAAAATTTTCGGGATTCATTCCCCTATCCTTAATAACTTTTACCAGCTCATGATAGTCACTTATTCTTTGCGACCCACTCAAAATCTCGACTCCTCTGAAAAGTAAATCGTATGACAATGAATACTCCGGATCCTTCGGATCGGGCATCGTATAAAAAGCTCTCTTTTTTGTCGGATAGTGTGTTATTGTAACCAAGTCTGACTTATGAACGTCTGCCGCCCATCTACATATTTCCCTCTCATCCTCGGGCATAAGATCGGGTTCCTTTGTATGATCAACACCTGTTCTGTCAAATATTATTTTCTGTGCTTCTCGCATAGTTAATCGCGGTACAGTTTTACCAACTTGTATTTCGGGGACACCATAGTCTTCCAATATACTCTTACAATTTTTACCGACATACTCCAAAGTCTCTTTCCCAACAAACTCAAGAGCATCCAAAAGTTCTTCAAATTTTACAAATCCAAGCTCACAATCCATTTGGATAGATTCAGAAAGATGCCGAGTAGTAACTGAAGGTTCGCTTCTATACGCATGAGAAACCAGATAAACCCGCTCGTAAACCGGAATCATCATCTGCTTATAAAGTTGCGGACTCTGAATAAGAAAAGCATCGCTTTCGTAATACTTAACTTTAAAAACCTCTGCTCCGCCTTCGGTTGATGAAGCTGAAATCGTCGGAACAAAAACCTCGGTACATCCGAGACTTTTTGAAGCTCTTCTGAATCCTTCGATAACTGCCTCCTGCACTTTGAATATGTTTGCGATCTTTGGATGTCGAAGCGTTATCGTTCGAAAGTCCAAAAGAGTCGGAAGTTGCAAATCCAATTCATCTTTTCCGAAATCGAAAGGGAGCTCTTCCGCTTTTGCAATCACCATAACACTCTCAACACTAAGTTCAACTTTCCCCGTTTCCAGTTTTGGATTAACCATTTTCTCGGGGCGCTTATTTATCATGCCTAGTACCTCAACGGCGCTTAGCATAGATAACTTGGGTAAGTTTTCTCCGACACACTGCATAGTTCCAGTACAATCATGTAGGTCAAAAAAGCTAATTTTACCGTGGTCACGAACCCTTTCAACCCAACCAGCCAGCTTAACTTTCTCGCCGACTTTTTCAAGCGTTTCTTTGATTAACGTCCTTTGCATAACTTGATTATACTTTCTCCTCAGTCGTTCTTAAATAGCTGTTAATCTCCTTCTTAGCTTCAAGTGTTACGACAAAATCAAGCCAGGAAGGACTTGGTGGGTGGGGATTTTTACTCTTCACAATTTCAACAATATCACCGCTATTTAAATTATGCTTAAGAGGTACAATTTTTCCGTTAACCTTTGCACTTTTAATATATTTACCTAAATCAGTATGTACGGCAAATGCATAATCAACCGGTGTAGCGCTTTTAGGCAATTCGTATACATCCCCTTTCGGAGAAAAAACAAAAATCCTATTATTTAAAGCATCAAATTTAACTGCTTCCATATATTCTTCCGAGTCTTTGATTTCCTTCTGCCAATCGACGAGTTGTCTTACCCATGAAAGTTTATCTTTAGGAGCAACGGCCCCAACTTTTTCCATAAATTCATCGGACACTTTTTTCTTCTTAGCCTCATCGTAAGCCCAGTGAGCAGACAAACCGTATTCTGCCTGGTCATGCATTGCCCAAGTTCGGATTTGAACTTCGACAATTTTTCCTCCAGGTCCGAACACCTTGGTGTGAATCGATCGGTAGCCGTTCGGTTTAGGCTGGGCAATAAAATCGGATATTCCAAGATGGGGTACCGGTTTATAAAACCGATGAACTACCCCCAAAGCCGTATAACACTCCGAAACAGTGTCAACCAAAATTCTCATGGCAACAATGTCGTGAATCTTTTCGAAATCCCACTTAATCTCAGGTCTTTCCAGTTTTCTCCAGAGCGAATACAAGTGCTTTTCCCTTGCCTGAATATTTGCCCGCATGCCTTCATCCGCAAGTTTTGCTAGGAGCGACCGTTTCATTTTTTTGATCAACTTAGTTACTTCTTTATAGTGAAGCTTCGATTCTTTTTGAACTTCTTTAAACTCAGCGGGATAAATATAAGGAAAAGCTAAATCTTTCATATCACCGGCCACCTCACTCATGCCCAGTCGGTCGGCGAGAGGAGCGAAAATTTCGAGTGTTTCTTTTGCAATTCTTAATTGCTTCTGTTGAGGAAGGGCATATAGCGTTTGCATATTATGCAACCTGTCTGCTAACTTTATAAAAACGACCCGCAAATCCTTGGCCATAGCCAAGAACATTTTTCTCAGGTTTTCAACAAAAAATTCATTCCTGCTCTCTCGTAACTTAAGATTTGATATTTTCGTGACGCCATCGACGAGTAAGGCTACCTCTTCTCCAAACTCGGCTACAATATCTTCTCTTTTTGCTCCACCGTCTTCTATCGCATCATGTAAGAGTCCCGAAGTTATACTCACCAAATCCATTTTCCAGCCTGCCAAAATCCTTGCTGTAGCCAGCTCATGCAGCGCATAAGGCTCACCCGTAAGTCTTTTTTGCCCTGTATGCGCAAGCTTTGTAAATTCCCAAGCTCGATCAAGTCTTTTCAAATCACCATCAGGATAAACCTGCCTAAGAAGACTCTTAACATCTCCATACTCTCCCTCAAGGTCTATTTTGTTTCCATTAGTCATATTTTTATACTACTAACTATTATTAATTCTCATGTCTCGAATACTTAGTTCCATTTTTACATTATTATGCCAATCATTTCTGACTAAATTATAGATAACATCAATTTTACTGCCGGTTTTCAGATCAGAAAAAAAATCACCAAATCCAAAAGCTATAGCGTCTAATATAACTCCACGAGCCTCCAATCTCAACTTGACATGCTTACCGCCATTTCCAACCATTTTTACACTTAACAAATTAAGTTTCTTTGACATAAAAGTCGGAGTCGGATTACCAATTCCGGACGGTTCAAACTTTTCAAGCTTGTCAAATAGAGTTGGCTTCAAATTAGTCAAATGAACCTCCAGATCAGCTTTTAGTCGCTTTGATAATATATCCGCCGTGAGCAATGTTCGTGCTTTTCTTTCAAACTGCTTTTTAAATTTTTCAATATTTAGCGTTTTTAGAGTAAAACCCGCTGCCATTGGGTGCCCGCCACCACCGACAATTATCTTACTCATACTTTTAATAACCCTGATAACATCAAAGCCCTGAATGGAGCGTGCCGAAGCTTTGGACAACTTTTCGCCCTTAGATATTACAATTGAAGGTCTGTGAAATTCCTCGACGAGTCTCCCAGCGGCAAGTCCGATAACTCCCTCATGATAAGATGCATGAGAAACAATTATCACATTACCAAATCCGTTCTTTGCAACAATTTCTCTCGCATGGATGACAACATTCTCCACCACTCTTTGCCGCTCTAAATTGGTTCTATTTAAAATTGAAGCCAGCTCACTTGCACGAGCTTTATTGCTGGTGCAAATAAGTCTTAATGAGTCAATCGCATTCTCCATACGTCCCATGGCATTAATTCTCGGGGCAATTAAATAATTAATTTCATAGTTACCGATCTGCCAGCCACTTAAGCCCACTTTTACACCTGCAATTTCGAAAAGAGCAATTAAACCAGGTCTTTTCGTAACTCTTAATGCTTCTATGCCATATTTTGCAAATGATCTATTGATACCAATTAATGGCATTTGGTCAGCAATTGTCCCTATCGCACAAAGGTCAAGACCGTTATTAGTTATGAGTTTTGAGTTATGTCTCCGATCTGAGAGGGTCTCTCCCCGAGCTGGAGAGCTCTCTGAGCCGGAAGCTGACCTGGAAGGAGTTTTGAGTTTTCTTGTTAATTCGTGCGCGAGCAACCACGCAATACCGGATCCGCAAATTTCAGTTGTGTGAACAATGGCGTATGCCCGGGGTTTTTCTTTTCCTAGTGTGTGGTGATCTGTAATAATTACGTCTATACCTAAATCATGTGCTAGCCTGACTGCTTCCGTTGCAACTATCCCATTGTCTACAGTAACAATCAAATTTAAATTTTTATTTTTTAATTTTAAATTTTTAATTCTCTCCGAATTAATACCATATCCTTCGGAAAATCTATCCGGAATATAAGGAGCCACATCAAATCCAATTTTGTACATACACTCCCAAAGTATTGCTGTGGCACATATACCATCCGCATCATAATCTCCATATATAATTACTTTTTGTTTCCTTTTTAACGCCAAGGTAAGTCGTTTAATAGCCTTATTTATCTCCGACTTACTCACTCCAAATTCTTTTAAAGTAACATCATCTGGTTTTTTAGGCTTAAAGAATTCGTTTTTATCCTTTTTACTTACTACGTTTCGATTACTCAGAAGGATATTTATTATTGCATCTTCCGTTTGGCCGTTACTCCTTGTTGTTAATTTTCCCAAAATTTTCCATTTTTCATAACGCATACCGAAGTGATTTGTGTTATTTACTTTCATAACCTTAATCGTCCAAAGTTCAACAAAGAATCATTCTACTTTGAAGTATAATGATACTAACATGTTTGTCCAATTACCCGAAATGGTAATTCATATTCTTGATACATTTCAGGAAAATAATTATGAGATATATATAGTCGGTGGAGCTGTACGAGACATCTTAATGGATAAGCAGGTTTATGATTGGGACTTCACAACAAACGCAACACCTCCCGAAATGCTAAAGATATTTCCCGATGCATTTTACGACAACATCTTCGGCACAATTGGAATACCAAATAAAATAGAAGGCGAAAGACCTTATGAAATAACAACGTTCAGGACAGAACATAGTTATTCTGATTCGAGGCGCCCTGATAAAGTCGAATGGGGACAAACTTTAGAAGAAGACCTGAAGCGACGAGATTTTACCTGGAATGCAATGGCTCTCCGAGCCGGAGGCTCTTCTACGAACCAGGAGGTTCTCAGAACCGGTGGTCCGAGCCGGAGGCTCTCAAAAACCAGTGGTTCTCAGCCTGGGGTTACTCATAAATTACACACCACCAAGGTTGAATTAATAGATCTTTATAACGGCCAAAAAGATCTTAAAGACAAGTTAGTCAGAGCAGTGGGAGACCCGAATGAACGTTTTTCAGAAGACGCCCTCCGCATGATGCGCGCTATACGAATAGCATCTGAGTTGGGATTCACAATTGAAGAAAATACATGCCAGGCAATAAAAATTAATGCTGCGCAAATTGTTAACATTTCCAAAGAAAGAGTGAGAGACGAACTTTTTAAAATCTTAAAATCCCCCCATCCATATGCAGGCATGCTGCTATTTAAGAACGTTGGTTTGATGGGAGTATTGCTCCCCGAAATGGAAAAAACTTTCGGAGTAGAACAAAAATCCCCCGGAAGACACCATGTTTATGACGTTGGCACCCATTCTTTACTTTCACTTAAATTTTGCCCGTCGGAGGACCCGATTGTGCGCTTTGCAACATTAATCCACGACATTGGAAAGGCCCAAACATACAAAAAATTAGCAAGCGGAGTAATTACTTTCTATAATCATGAAATTGTGAGCGCCAGAATTGCGTCGCGGATTGCTGACAGACTTCGATTTTCTAAAACAGACAAAGAAAAACTTTATAAACTCGTCAGATATCATCAATTTACCGTCGATGAACATCAAACTGATTCAGCCATAAGGAGATTCATTAGACATGTCGGAATTGAAAATATTCCCAATATCCTGGATTTGCGTATTGGAGATCGACTTGGTGGCGGAGCGACTCAAACTTCTTGGAGACTTGAAGAATTTAAGAAACGCCTCATTGAGGTTCAAAAACAACCTTTTTCTATTAGGGATCTTAAAATTAACGGAAATGACGTAATGAAAGAATTGGAAATTCAGCCGGGTCCGGAAGTCGGAGAAATATTAAAAAAACTTTTTGACGAAGTTGTTAAAAAGAAACTACCTAATGAAAGAGATACCCTTTTGCAAAGATTAAGTGAGGATTAAAAAAACTATCCCGCTTCAATGATATATATCATTGAAGCAAAACTCACACTTCAAAAACATATGCTACAATTATTAGCACATGCCCACTAAAATTATTGACTTCTTTAGCCACGTAGACGCTCTATTAAGTAGTAAAATCTCGGACTACTTGAAACCATATTATGACAAAACACCACCAGGTTTTTTCTCCGGAAACATAAACTTATTTATTAAAATAATAATTTATACAATCCTTTTAGTAATCCCGATTGCGCTATTAAAACTTTTCCTGCCTTTTAGTAAAATTTCAGCAATTATTTTAACGATATTAATCACCATAATCGGTATACTTGCTTTCGCAACACTGTTGGGCTTTATCCAACTTCTCTACTCATTTACTTTTTAAAGAAGTTCTTCTTGGGTTTAATTTTGGAAGCTACCTCATCCCACGTAACAAGAATCGGAACAGCTACAAAAGGCGATGAATATGTTCCCGATACAGTACCAATAAATAGTGCGACGGCAAACCATTTTATGGTCGTACCGCCCAGAAGAATTAAAGCAAGGAGCATAAATAAAATTGTAAAGGAGTTATTCAAAGATCTCACCATAGTTTCCGTCAAGGCAATATTTACAGTTCCTTTTAATCCTCCAAGATTACGGCCTGATCTTTTATTTATTTCTCTGACTCGATCGAAAACAACGATTGTATCATGCACCGAGAATGATAGTATTGTTAAAGCCGCCGTTACGAAAAGAAAATCTACCTCAGCGCCATAAAAATGTCCTAAAAGCGAATAAGTTCCAACTAATACTACGCTATCGTGAAACATTGCCAAGATTGCCGACGCCCCAAACTTAATACTTTTAAACTGAAAAGCTACCCAAAAAAGTATCGCACACGAAGATACCAAAAGTGCAACAATTGTTTTTTTAATCAGTTCCGGCCCGACTGTCGGTCCGACAACTTCAAATCTCAACCCATCCACCTCTTTGTATTTCTTTTTCAAAACATCATCGATTTTATTTTTCGTTTCTTCACTAATCGGCGGAAGCCTGAACAAATAAGTAGAACCGGTTGTATTTTGAACAGACGTCAGATTAATCCCTTCTTTATTAAGTGTTTCTGTCAATTCCGTTTCAGTTACACTACTTTTTAACCTATATTCGATTACAGAACCCCCCGAAAAATCGACGCCAAAAGTTAATCCCCATTTTATGAGACTAAAGACACCAAGGGCAATAACTATCCCTGAAATAGCAAAATAAATATTTTTAAATTTCATCCAATCCATAACAAAAGAGTAGAAGTGTAAAAGAGCCTGAGAGTATAAGTATTTAACTTATACATTTCAACTCTTACACTCCTTCACTCTCCCTTATCAAAACTCTCAATAAATTTCTGCTTACAACAATACCCGTAAAAAGACTTATTCCAATACCTAATGCCAAGGTAATTGCAAAACCTCTGACAGGGCCTGAGGTGTGCAAGAACTTCCAGTCGAATGGATTCGCTAAAACAAAAGCCGTAAATAATGTTGCAATATTGGCATCTCTTATTGAATCCCACGCCCGGCCAAATGAAACTTCAAGAGCATCTCCGAACGGTCGTCTTTGGATTTCTTCTTTGAATCTTTCAAAGATTAAAATATTGCTGTCGACTGCCATACCAACGGACAGCAAAAAACCGGCGATACCTGGTAAGGTCAGCGTAACAGGAATAATTTTATATAAAGCTAATGTCATGAGGCCAAAGATTATTAATGCAATATCCGCGATAAATCCCATCTTTCCATAAATTAGCACCATAAAAAGAAGTACCATTAAAAGCCCTGCACAACCTGCCCTTATTGACCTTTGTACGGAATCCTGACCGAGTGTTGCTCCGACTGTTCTCTCTTCAACAAGTTTTATCGACACGGGAAGCGCACCTGCATTTAGCTGTATTGCGAGATTCTTCGCTCCTTCAATTGTAAAGTTACCGCTAATTACAGCCGATCCGCCCGAAATTTTTTCCTGGACAATCGGAGCTGAAACAATCTCGGTATCAAGAATAATTGCAAGTGGCTTTCCCACATTTTTTTCGGTCAGGTCTTCAAACTTTTTTGCGCCTTCTTCATCAAACTTAATTCCTACAACCGGTTTAGACGTGTTTTGATCGTACTCCACCCTTGCACTTTCAAGATTCGCGCCAGTCAGCTCTGTTGGGAAAATACCTTGATCATTCTCATCACCCAGCTCAGCAAAGGTAAGCTGGGCAGTCTTACCGATAACAGATATTGCACCACCGACATCTTTAATTCCCGGCAGCTCAACAATTATCCTCTGGGACCCGGCAAACGAAGAAGTTTGCACAGTAGGTTCAGTTACCCCAAACAAGTTAACTCTCCTTTCAATTACATCCCTAACCGAATCGATTGCTTCTTTTTTTCTATCCAATGATAACTTCGAAGTATCCGCTTCAAATACAAGGTGGCTGCCACCTGCCAAATCCAATCCCAAAACCAAATCAAAATTTTTCTTAATAGTTAAGCGCTCTGTTGTAATATTAATATCCCCCCGCACTAAATTTTTATTAATATTCATACCGCCAGCACTGAACTTGACTGGTATTTTTTTTGGAAGATCGATATAAAGCGCTAAAAACGCTAAAATCAATATTGCCAACACTTTTTTCAAGGGGGAGGAAAACATACTGGTTTTAACCTACTAAATCTTCTTCGTCGCCTATTATCATAACACGACTTCCCGCGAGAATTCCAAGAAGGAATGGGTCTCTGCGTTTTTTCCTAAAATCCAATTCGTCTCTGCTCATTACTGTATAGTTTATTTCCTTACCTCTCTTGGACTCCTCACGCCTAATCAGAGCTGCCAGTTCAGGTAGAACAACCTCGCCAACCACAAGTATATCTACGGAATCTTCCCTTTTTCTATCCTTTCTTCTGGCAAATCTACCGGAAAACATGACAAAAGATACCTTGCCAATTTTGGTTTTGTTAACTATAATTTCTTTTCCCAGTCCAACCGATTTTGCGACAATTGAGAGCAAATCTCCGAAGAATGGATAATCAAGCCTGACATAATAGTAAACTCTGTTCCCTCGAATTTCTTTTTTTAATACTCCTGCATGTTCTAATTTCTCAAGCTCACGCCTAACCGCGTTAATTTCTCTTTTAAGTTCCCGCGTTATTCCACGAACGTGATACATTTCCTTTGGATTGGATAGGAAAAGTTCGATAATTTTAAGTCTTACTTTTGAAGTAACGATGTCAGAAAATTCGGCCATTCGAATAATTTTTACTTAACTTTTCACTGAAGGGCAGCTTGGTTACTAATTGTACTCAATAACTAATTTTATTTCCAGTAGGAACGGCTTCTATCCAAATACTTCCTCTAACAAAATTAATTTCCTTACCGGATGCGTCAAGGAAACGTGTACGGTTAGTCGTAGTTTTTTTCTCCCAGCTTCCTTCAACCACATCTCCATTTTGAAAAATCAGCGCGTTACCGTTACCTGTGGTTGTATAAAACATATGCATATTGGCGTCAATAGGTCCTTTCTCTTTGACAAACTGAATTACCACATTTTTAGCAGATAGTTGTTTTTGAGTGGTGAGGTCAATATGGCTTTTACCTCCGTTAGATCTAAGGTAGGAATTAGTTCCTTGATCATACTTCCAACTTACGTCATAGTCGGGTTTGTTATCCCAGAACCCGAATGCAATTTCATCGGTCGTATCCTCGGTTACGGCTCTATCATCCCCAAACTTCCAGGCAGTAAAATCCTCACTCCACGTATTTCCGTCCGTATCTTTATAACCAAATCCCCGTTTCTCCGCTTGGGTATACGCAGCGTCCAAAGATGCCATCATCGTATGTTCAGTCGCTACCGCATGATCAAGCCGTTCATAATTCCTCCAAAAAACCGGATATCCCGAGTCAAACGTTGTGTCAAAATCATTTCCACCTGCAACCCTCCAGCCTATTTTCTGAAGAGACTCCAATGCCCTAGCGTCTTTCGCGGTAGCTCCAGTTCCTCCGAAATCATTAGCACCTCCAACGTGCATAAATATCGGATTCTTTCCGTATTCTGACGCCCAATCAATAAAATAAATACGGGCACTTCTGACTGGTGCAATTTTTACATCTTCGGCTGAAGCTCCGCAATAAAATATCGATAAAAATCTTGTTATGCCACCCTCGGCTACCGCTTCGTACACAATATCAGCCTTTGATATACCTGAAGGCGGACGCGAGTCTGCATGGTTTTCTATCATAGCGGCAACAGGCCGACGGGTTTCCCAAATTGCTTTTTCAGGTTTCGAATATTTCGCTCCGTTTATAGGGCACTCTTCAGTTTTCGGTAGACCTTGGTCTATTTTCGCTCTCCCTTCTTGTGTGGTTTTTATATTGCCGACAGAGGGTTCCTCCCTGAGATATGAAAAAAGCGCCCAGGATACACCTGTGGCTAAAAGATACAGGCCTAAAAATGAAACCAAAACCAATAAACTTTTTGATTTAACTTGCATGTTGTTTAAATAACCAGATAACAATATATTAATCTGAAAAAGGAACCTATTACAAGAAGCGCTTTCAAATCAATCCTTTTTTAATGCCTTATTTAAAGCACTCTTCTCCTCATTAGATAACTCATGTTCGGGCGTTCCCTTTTTTACATTTTTAATATACACGCGAGTTCTCTCTCTCGTATGCAGCCCTGTAATGACAAAGCCTGTATGATTGCCATCAAGTAACGCAATACTAAAACTATGGTCCCCACCCATCTCCTTAAAAGGGTTGAACCTGACTATTCCGAATTTCTGTAAATGATAAGTGTTATCAGCAAGAATTTTACCAAGTACCCTTTTTATATCTTTGACATCCATCGACAGCGTTTCGTGGTGACCAAGTAATCTCCGAATAGCTTCGATTAAATTTCCTCTATCAATACCTTTGGAAAGTTTTCGAAAAAAGAGATATATTCTTAGACCCAAAAAGGACAGAGCCAGTAACCAGATAATAATTATTATAAAAAGAACACTAGTCATATGAAACTAAATTGATACTTTAACGCCACTTTGAGGATATCAAGAAAGGGAACATGTTTCAAATCACATGCGGAGGGGGATTGAAATCCGAACTCGGCTGTGATATTAAGTTAATTACCTTATGGCGATAAGAAGAACTCGAAAACAAAAAGAATCCGCACGACACAATTTTGAGATTTCTTGGCAACCTGAAGCTAAAAACGAAAGACTTGAGGCTAGTGTCAATAGGCAAAATAAACAAGAGGGAGTTAATCAACATAAATCCTCATCACCAAGAATTAAATCCGTAGAATCGGTAAATTATAAAGAAATAGCCTTAATTAAAAAGGATTTGCTAAAAAGTCTTATTGTTGCCAGCCTCATTTTGGGCATAGAGACGGTGTTATACTTATTATGGTCATAAGTCGGGGGTTTCTGCCAAAAATCTCGACCTGGAAGGAGGTGAAGATTGATGATGTACTGTGTAAAGTGCCGAGCAAAGAGAGAAGGTAAAGACATTGTAGATGTTACAATGAAGAATGGAAAGAAAGCCAAAAAGGGGAAGTGTGAAGTTTGCGGCACAACAATGTTCAAGATTGGTGGTTAAAGTAATCCGCTAGTTTACGGACACTCTTGAACAACAAGACGAAGAACCACGGGATAAAACCCGTGGTGTCTTCTTTTAAAAAAAGTGAAAAACTTCGAAAGAGTATTTTTTGTATTTAAAAGAAACTATACACACGTACCCCTTGAGGTATTTGCCGATAAGCCTTATAAAACTTTAGTTTCCACGCTTCTCTCTTCAAGAACCAAAGATGAAGTGACTTTGACGTCCTCGAAAAGACTGTTTAAAAAAGCTCCGAATATAAAAAAATTACGTCAATTAAGTCAGGCAGAAATTAGGAATTTAATATATCCCGTCGGTTTTTATAAAACTAAAGCCAAGAATTTAAAGATACTCGCAAAAATGATTTTAGAGGAATTTGAAGGAGAAATTCCACGTTCTCAGGAAGAATTAATGCAGCTTCCGGGTGTCGGACGAAAAACTGCTAACCTCGTTTTAAATCGGGCCTTTTCCAAGCCTGCAATTGCCGTCGACACGCATGTTCATAGAATTAGCAATTTACTAGGTTGGGTAAATACTAAAACTCCTAAAGAAACGGAGGATAAACTTAATAAAATCCTACCGAAAAAATATTGGAGTGATATTAATCGGTTCTTTGTATCAATAGGAAGAAAATACCGCTCCCATAAAAAACTCAAGGAATTTTTAATCAAGAATCAATTGGTAGATAGTACTTGAAATGGCGAGTTTATTTTAAATCTGATATAATAACTTGTTGAAAATTAAGGAGTATTCTTTGATACCGTTTGTAAGTGTATTCGGGTTTTCGAATCTCTTGTCAGGTCTTCAAGAAAGTCTCCAGTCAGGCCTCCGGCCCATAGAGCCGAGGCACAATGGGCAACGGCCCGGAGGGGGGTGAAATAAATTGAATAAAAAATTATACGTAGGGAATCTTCCTTACACTGTTGCTACCGACCAATTAAAAACTCATTTTGCTGCCGCCGGTAATGTAGTTGATGCAGTAGTTATTTCAGATAAATACTCTGGTAGATCAAAAGGGTTTGGTTTTGTTGAGATGTCAACCGAGGATGAAGCTAAAAAAGCCATTGAAATGTTCAACGGAAAAGATTTGGATGGTAGAAATTTGATTGTCAACGAAGCAAGAGCAAAAGAGGAAGGTGCTCCGACCAGCTAAATTTATTTCTGCTTAAATTTTCCGATCAATACGCAGTTAGTGCAACGGCGAAGGTATTTTGTGAGTAAATACCACCCAGTAGTAGTAAGTTTTGAAGATCTATTAAACAAGCCTATTATCTGAATAATCCTTTAAATCCCAGTTATAAACAGGCTTTCCACACCACCTGTCTCCTTCGGGACATCTTGGTCTGACTCCAGCGTGCTGCCTTATGCCACACGGTGCAAGTAGTACATTCTTCGCTTCCGGAATTAGTTTACCCACCTGCTCGACCTGCTCCACGGAAATAAAAAATATTTCTTCCTGGGCTAAATAACACAATCTTTGTTTCCACCTGTGAATCCAATCAAACAGATCTCCATTCTCTTCAACACGAAGCGTGTGAGCGTTGGGTAGCAATAACAAAGCCGAACTCGAAGGTATCCCCGCGTCTAAGGCTCTTTCAACATTTTTATATGAAACATCCATTATCTGTTGGTATCTCTCATTTAAATCGGGATTCCCTTTAATAATCATCGGAGTCATATAGTCAGGTTTACCATCATAAGATGTTTCTATTGGCGGGGTCGCACCGGGCGTTCTTCTATGTCTTTGTCTTTGCGAGTCGGCAGTATGTGATAATTTAGTCTTAAAGGCTAGGTTTACCTGTCTAAGTGCGGCAGTCGTTGGATCAAGCATTCCAACATCATACACATCAGCCAGAAGTTTATTTTGCGAGGGATCCATTAATCGTTCTAAAACCCGGCTGTCGGACACAACAGATGAAGGAATACCATTAACATTCCTATAGCCGTCAGCCAATCTTTGCCGTATGTTGGGTACAGTATCCGACAACTTCGAATTCCTACCATTTAATTCATCATCGAACTCCTGTTTATGGAGTGTAATATACTGTTGATTAATTGGTTCCTTGGGTATATCAAAACTAATCGGCTTTCTCAATTCCTCCAGAATTGAGGGATCCACCTTAGCTATCTCAGAAATCATACCGGCAACAGTAAACCTTCCCTCATCCGTAACGTGAGGCATTTGGCTTGCACGAAAATGTCGGATCAGCTGCAGAGCCGAAAGTGTATGGTAATAGGTGGTTTTCTGAGCAATCGGAAGAACGTAGCGTGCTACTTCTTGTGAAATTTTTCTAGACTTTTGTTCTAAACGCTTTGCAGTACCTTCTACAACCCATCCCTTTTCTGGGTACATATCACGAACTCTAATACCTGCTCCTTTCCTTAAAGGTTCTAACAATTCAAAATAGGCTTTATTCGAAAATTCCGCAGACTCCTTATAAATCTTTCTTTGTTCTGGAGTTAATCCGGAAGGTACTATATAGTTCCCCTCGTTTGCTTCTACATACCGTTGACTCTGCTGTTCGGTATTATAAAAAGGGTCTTGATGTCTCTCATCATGTATCGAGGATCTGCTTGTGCCTTCGATTAAAAAAGTGTAATTAGCATGTAATCTTGTCGTATGATGTCCTGCTGCAAGCGTACTATCGGCTACTTTTCGCGCCCGTTCGTCTTCCCTAACTCTCATTTTAGTTATACCAGGGCTATAACATTGGTACGCAGTTGTAGCAGCAATATCACGTTCTCCTACACCTTCCTTATCAGGGGGACTCTGTGTTATTAAAGCTAATTCAACTCTTGGAGGATTCTCATAGTTGTCACCCAAACTCTTATAATCCTGGAGTATTTCTTCAACTTGTTGCAAGTCTGAAATGTCTTTTCTGTTTTCCGAAGTCATCTTTAATTAATCAGTCCTAATATATCCTTACTATAAAAGTACTTACCCATATAAATAACTTAAAGTTTTTAAATATTAATAACTAGTTGTTTTGTGAAGTTTGGCGGGTATTTCCCCAAGACCCCAAGTTCTATGTCCGTACACCCCAACAGGCCGTTCTCTAACTGGTGATCCATCCGTAAAAACTTCACCGGTCGGTCTACTTACCCTTATCTCAAACTTACCTTCTCTGGTACTAACATCTGCTATAATTCGCACACCATCAATCTCACCTTCATAATAAGTCCGGCCTCTTTCAAATCTAACTAAACCTGCCTCGTTCTCAACTACTTCAACTCCCGATAGTTCTTTTTTTACAGTTTTTCGAACCCGTTCTACATTAACTTTGGGAAGTCTCTTTTTAACGTCACCCACCAACTGTTCTGCTCTTTCAACAAATCTTGTCATAAAATTCACCCCCTCCTAAAGTAATAGACTTATAGCACGTCCAAAGTTTCAATACAATAGCACAACCAAAGTAATAAATTAATTTGAAGAACTTATTTAATACGCAGTTATGGCAACGGCGAAGGTGCTTTGTGAGTAAATACATCCCCAAACATATTCTCCGCCGGTTAAGAGTTGCTTGTGGCCTAATGTATTTTCCCATAAACCTACAGTTTCCTGAGGTGTTTTCCCGCCAACTGCCAGAAATTCTGCCATAACCGCAAACTCATCAAAAATCCATTTTAAATCAGGCCTGCGCTCGGCTAAATTGGTAAAACCTTGATGAGCATCTAACTTCCCCAGAGTCAGTAGTTCGTTCAGGCGAATCGATGCAAGTGTACAAATTTCTTCTCTAAGTCTTAATGGATTTACTCCAAACTCAGTTCTTCTTTTATTAACCGCTTCCCAAAGCTGGGGTCCTCCCCAATCCACAGACATGCCGTAGGTGGATTTCTTTTCTGTAACTACCTTAGGCTTCGAAGTGGCTGCTGGAACTTCAGTCGGCACAGGTGTAATTACCAGATAACTTGTCGAAGAATTAGTTACACCTTCGCTTTCGCCCTCACTCGTATAACCATTCAAATATCCGAGAAAATAAATTAATGAAATGAAAAAAACCATAAACACGAGAGTAGCCGAAAGTAGAAGTGTTTTAGCTAATATATCAGCTGTCTTTCTTAAATTAAATTTTATGCCCATATTCAACCATTACTACTTTCCATTATTATCGTGACCGGTCCATCAAGCTTCGCGTCTATTTTCATATAGTCACCGAAACTCCCAGTTTCGACCCGCATATCAAAACTTTTAAGTCTATCAACAAAATGCTCATATATTTTCTTTGCGACCGCAGGATCGGCAGCTTTAATAAATGACGGTCTATTACCTCCTGATGTGTCGGCATATAAAGTAAATTGGGAAACAGCCAATACCTCTGCATTCAGATCTTTAACCGATATATTCATCTTCCCATTCCCATCGGCCATTATTCTAAATTTTGACAACTTCTCTGCTAAAAAACGCGCATCATCGGCATTATCGCCATCTTTTATACCGACTAAAACTAATAATCCTACACCAATTTCCCCAACTACTTTATTTCTCACCTGCACTGATGATTTTGAAACTCTTTGAATAAGAAGTCGCATACTTGAATTGTAGCAAAAATTACATATTTAAAGATAAGCATGCTATATATCCTTCCATGGAAAGAGAAAATGGGGGGTATGAAAGCCCGCAAGCAGTGCACAAAAGACTAGGGAAGAGAATACTCAAAAATGAACTTAGGATAGACCTGGTCTCTCAAACAAAAGGTCGTCTCAACTGGTGGGGAATTGATAGTGTTGAAAAAAATCTAAATTATCTCTAGTAATAAGAAAAAAATCCTCATGCTGGCGGCTAAAAGACTAGGTTTAACCGGTGATGAAATTGACAGTGAAATTGCTTTAGGCAAAAGATTTGGAGAACTCAGAAAAAGTCTATGGGGAAAGTGACTATCTCAAATAGTTCTTGAAAAATTCCACACTGTTTCTCATAGCGAGCGTAAAGTTATTCCCTTCAATATTATGACCACCAGTCGGATATTCATGCAATTCGTGCGGAATTGTAGTTTTATACAATAGAGCATCAAGATTTCTACTGTATTCTATGCTAACGACGTTGTCATTTACTGCATGATTAAGTTGAATCGCTCCTTTTATATCACTTAAGTAATTCGTAGCCGGAACCTGCTTCCAAAACCAATGATTGGGGTCAAAAGTACCATAAGCCTCCCTTAATTCCTGTCTCTTTCTCGCTCTAACGGTATTTGTAGGAGGTGGCTGATAGCTCGTATCCTGGATCATATATGCCTGTAAATCAGAGTATGTGTATCCAGCTCCCGCCCAAATTACTATTGCCGGAATATCGGGACTAGAAGCCAAAGTTCGCATGACAATATTTCCTGCCATACTATGACCCCAAAGACCAATTTTTTTCGGATTTACAAAATCCAGTTTCTGGAGCGCCGAATAGGCGTTTAAGGTGTCAATAATATAATCACCGGAATAATAAGCCCCCCCGGCTTCTCCTTCCGAATCGCCATGTCCCCTGAGATCAATTTTAAATACCACAAAACCGCTCTTTGCAAAATAATCAACATAAGCTGAATAATTTTGGGTCGTCCTGTATTCTTCCGGCGGAATATAGCCATGTACGAAAACAATCGCAGGCAACCCGTCCCCTACGTCTTGTACCTTAGGTCGTGTCAAGAGTCCGTTTATCTTTAGACCGTCAGAAACATAGCTTGTTAGGTAAGTTGTGTAATTTTGATTTTCACCTACTTTTGTCAGTTGTCCCAAACTGCTTTCATACTTTTTGTTCCTCAAGTACGGAATTGTTATTTCCCGGAAAGCAAAGTTTGATGGAGTAGGCGTATTAAAAACTTCAGTTACACTCTCAAAAACAGAAACGATATCCCCATCCGTTTTGCTATTAAAAAATAAGTAAGCAGGTATTACGAAAGCTGCTAATAGTATTATTACAATCAACAGATTTCTTAACCTTAGTTGCATTCTGGAATTCATAGTTACATTAAATATATGTGATGACAATAATTAAATGAATCTCCTCCGAGCTTATGGTTCGACTTTGCTCACCATCCTAAGCTTGTCGAAGGACGCTCGGGGTATCCCTTCGGGTCTGAGCCTCAGGGTCGAAGACTTCTCCCCTCGCTTCGTCGGGAATGACATCCCTCCGAAGCGAAATACTCTTCGCTTTCATCCTCAATCTCACGATTGCGGTTTTTTGCGAAGGGGGATAAGAAGCCGCTCTATTTGGTTTCCTTAATTATATAGCCAAATCCCCGGACTGAATGAATTATTTTATCATTCATGCCTTTATCGATTTTCTTCCTCAGATAACCTACATAAACGTCAACTACACGGCTTTCGATTTCCGGAGAATATTTCCAAACTTTATTTAAAATATTTTCTCTTGTCAGTACAGTATTTTTATTTAACATAAGATACTCAAGTAGCTTAAATTCCTGAGGGGTTAATATAATATCCCGCCCGCCCTTTTGAACCTCCATTGTTTTTTGATTAAGTACTAAATCCTCAACTTTAACGGTTGGATTAGCTATCATCTTTCCTCTTAATCTTGTCTTAATCCTTGCCAACAGCTCCTCAGAGGTAAAAGGTTTTGAAACATAATCATCAGCCCCAAGATCCAAGCCATGAACGATATCCTGGGTTTTATCTTTTGCAGTTAAAATAATAACTACAGTATCCGGAAGTAATTTCTTAATTCTTCTACATACCTCTTCGCCTTCGATATCCGGCAAGATCAAATCAAGTAATACCAAATCGGGCTGAATTTTCTCTACCAGACGTAAACCGCTTATACCATCTCCTGTCGCGCTTACCGAATACATATGATCAGTTAGAATTTCGCGCAGATACGCCCTGATACCTTCGTCGTCTTCGATAATAAGAATTGAATTGATCATGTATTTTACATTACTATTACAAATCTATAACATTCTCCCTGCACCAAAGTGCAAAACTTTTTGTAATATAGAGACTTATTTATCTACAATTAGAATAGCTATCTTTATTAAGAAGATCTATGAAAAACATTACAAATAATAATTCTGCGTATCTCCTCGAAACTATCTTTAAGAAAATTCCTGTTGGCATAACCGTTGAAAATAAAAAAGGCTTTATCACACATGCAAATAAATCTGCAGCCGAAATATTCGGTTATAATTCGGAACAAGAATTAATCGGAGAAAATATTAAACACATATTCGGAAACTATAAAATAATAGACGATAACGGAATAAGAATATCATTGAGGGATCGACCAGCTTCAAAAATATTTGCCGGCTTAGAAGAGGTCTCGGAAGTATTGCATTTCATCGACAAAAAAAACGGTACTGATAAATGGCTTCTCGTCCGAGCATCAGCAGTCAAAATATCTAAAAATAAAACACCTTTAGCGGTAAAAAGTTTCAAAGATATAACACCAACCATTGAGGAACAAAAAAGACGGGAACTTTTTCTAGGGGTCGTTAGCCACGAGCTTAAAAATCCTTTAGCAAGTATTAAGGCATATACTCAGCTTTTACTGAGGAAGGAAGATATTAAAAATGATAGCAACATCAATAAATACCTCACAAATATCGACTCCCAAACTGACAGATTAACCCAAATCATTAATGACTATCTTGACTTGACTCGCTTAACGAACGGTAAATTCGAACTGAATATAAGAAAATTCAACCCAGACGACACAATAGATAAAACGATTGCCGATTTCCTATTAACCACCAAAACACACCACATAACAAGGACCGGCAAAATTGGGATAAATACCATTGGTGACGAAGACAGAATCATCCAAGTAATTATCAACCTGCTTTCGAACGCAGTCGAGCATTCTCACAAAGGTAATATTATAAACGTTAAGTCTGAGAAGGATCGGAACTTCATATACATTTCTGTACTGGATTATGGAGTCGGGATACCTAAAAAATACCAGAATGAAATATTTAAACTTTTTCGGACAATACCTAAACAAACAGGAAAAAAGTCTTCAGGTTTAGGTATGGGTCTTTATATCTCGCAGGCAATTATAAAATCACATGGAGGAGAAATTATTTTAAACAGTAAGGTTAACAAAGGTGCAGAGTTTATCGTTAAACTACCAAAGAAGTAAAACCAATATAACATGCAGAAAAGTACGAAAAAAAATAAAAAAAACATATTAGTCATCGATGATGATGAAATGATTCTGGGAGTTCTTGGTATTGTTCTCCAGGAATTCGGTTATGAAGTTAGGTTACTGGACGATGCCCGAATTGCCCTGGATTTAATAAAAAGAAGCCCGCCTGATCTTATTCTTCTTGACATCATTATGCCGAAAAAAGACGGAACAGAACTATTAAACGAAATCAGAAAAATTAACCCACACTCAAAAATCCCGATAATACTTATTTCAGGTTCTTATAAAATCAAGGAAATTGCGAAGGAATATAACACAAACGCATACCTTGAGAAACCAATCGATATCGACAAACTTCGGAGTGTTATTGAAAACCATTTTGCTTAGAGCTCCTCAAATTAGCCACGAATTGCTTGACAATGGTTCCTATCAGCCTTTTAATTGTAAGATCTTAGTAAGAATCTACGGGTGACACTTCGCTATACCTGTAGCTTTCTTGGCTCTGTTGCCTTACGGCGTACTCGCTAACGCTCGTGCAATCTTCATCTGCGGATTCTCCCGCAGCTTTAAGATTGGACATAGTAAGAAAAGGATAAGAATAATGAAATATTATTGCTCCCGAAATTTTAGTGTGAAAATAGATCAACAAAAAGACAAGGTTTTCCTCTTACAACAGATTACAAACCCGGCCATTCACACAGATATACTATCAGGCACAATACCTGTGCTATTAAAAAAAATACCTACAATTTTCGGCAATTTTTGTTGCAATAATGCACAGCTATCCTTTAAAAATGAAGTAAAAAATACCGAGGTTGGCCATCTTTTCGAACATCTAATACTGGAAAATCTGAAACTTGAAACACTAAAAAAGGAAAATAATGCAGATTATATCGGAGAGACTACTTGGAATTGGAATCTAGAAAAAATAGGAACGTATAATATTACTATCTTTTCACCGACGAAAAACAAGGATATCTTCTATAAAGCTTGTATGAAATCCATAGCCATTCTGGAAGAAATTTATAATTACAATAGTATTCCCTTGGCCGGGGCGGAGATTAATCCCCGCCCCGCTGAAACCGCTACATGTACTCGTCTTGAGACTCAAGTTCTCCCCTATTTCTATCTTCGTCTGTTAAGTTAGATCTTTTATCTTTTCTGGCTTTACCCCGTGCTCGACCACCCTTCCGACCTGCTTTAGCATGACCCTCTGTGTCTCCGAACCAGCCCCTGCCTTGACCCTTATTCATATCTTGCGGCATTTTTTCACCTCCTTTCACAGTAAGGTAGCTTTTCGCACCTCAATTGTGCTATTAAAGTACCCAAAATTCCCGTTTTGTATATTTAACATTAATAAAATTAATAATGCTTCAAGGATAAGTAAGAAGCTCGTAAGGAAAATGTCAGCGGGAGGAGCTAGTCCTCCCGCTTCCTTGCATGTTGGCACAACAACTAATTACTATCCATCATAAAACCGCCACGGAATCCCTGCATCATCCCGTGTCCCATCGGGCCCATAAGAGGCATGTCAATATTATTTTCTTCTGCCCATGTTTTAAGCTCATCCCGCAAGGCACCCATGTTTTCTCTTCTGGTTTCAGGGTCTAAGTTTTTCCATGCCTGCATTTTGTCATGCATTTCAGAGTGTTTATCTACAATAGCCTGCTTTTGTTCAGCAGTAATTTTGCCGTCGGTAACTAAATCATCAAGTCTTTCTGACCATCTGGCTTCTATATCCGCATAATGTTCATCCCTCTCGTCATCAAAAACTTCTTGGACATCCGCTTCGTTTAAATTAAATTTGTCTGCAATTTTTTGGACAATTGACGGGTAATAACCCGCGTTTTGTGCGGAAACTGCAGACATACTTAACAGCCCAACGAGGATAACTCCCAAAATCAAAGCAGTTGGAAAAACAATTTTCTTTACTTTTTTATCCATATTTATCACCTCCTCCCAGTGAAGCAGCGCTTTGCGCACTTCACGGGATCCCGTTAGATGCGCTTACGCTATCTAACTTGGACTCTCCCATTAATTCTTGTACTTTAAACGAAGATTCTGAGAAGAAGCTTAATCTATCGCATTCGAGAGTACCCCGGCATTTATGCCGGGGGTGAATCGAACGCGACAAACTTGTCGAGCCTGAAAGGCGCGAATACTACAGCCTTTAGGCCATAGTAGTTTATTTCGGAAGTCGTACCGTGAAGACTGAGCCTTTACCTTCTTCACTCTCAATAGAGATTGAACCTTTATGTAAATCGACAATCGACTTAGCGATAGAAAGACCTAAGCCATAGCCGTCAACTTTACTTTTACTTCTTGAAGAATCAGCCCGATAAAAGCGATCAAAAACGTGAGGGAAATCTTTTTTTGAAATTCCAATTCCTTGATCTACAACTTCTACAATAGCGTGTTTTTTACCTTTCTTAACTGTCACCTTTACCTCTTTTTTATTCGAAGAGTACTTTATGGCATTGTTTATAAGGATGGAGATGATTTCCACCAAACTTTGGGGATTTCCTTTTACACTTACTTCTTTTAAATTTTTCTTAATTTCGATTTTTTTCTCTTTCGCCAAAGCTAAGTTCCTCTCAATTGCTTGATTTACAGCCTCCGCTAAATCAACTTCTTCTATCAGCATATCGTTGCCATTTGCCTCATATCTAGAAAGAGACAATAGGTTATCCGTAAAATATTTCATCCTGTCTACCTCCTCCAAATTACTTTTAAGTTGACTCTTTGCATCTCTTAGATCAAGTTTTTTGTCCCTCAAAACAACTTCGATCCCCGATTTCATTGATGTTAACGGCGTTCTGAGCTCGTGAGAGGCGTCGGCTACAAAACGTTTTTGCTCGTCAACCATTAATTCAATCGGAGTCAGAGTTTTACCTGCAAGGAAATACCCAGCAGTCCCAGCCAGAACAAAAATACCACTATTTATAATAAGTAACTGTAAAGCAAAGCGCCGCTTTGCAAGACTTATTATCTCGGCCATTTCAGCCGGAGCAGTATCTTCGGGGTAGATTACGAATGGTAAAATTCTCGAATAGCCGTTTGAACCGGGAATAAAAAAACTCGTACCGGGAAGTGCGTGCATTGTTTGAAAACGTAATCCTCTGCCAATTTCTTTAGTAAACCCACGATAAACGATAAGACTGAAAAACCCCGACACTAGCATTATTATTACCAAATACCATAGCGTTAATTTAATCCGAGCATGTTTGAACATTGTACTAGCTACTCTATATTGAAATCTTGTATCCAAACCCCCTAATAGTCTGAATTAATGACTTGCTTTTAGGAAAGGCCAAATCAATTTTTTTTCTCAAGTAGCCTATATAAACTTCGACGGTATTAGGCAGGATATCCGCGTCATAGTCCCAAACATGGGCAATTATCTGATCTTTATTTAAAATTTTTCCGGAATTCCTCATTAAATATTCTAATAGTGCAAATTCTTTGCGCGACAAATTTATAGATTTATTATCTCTTTTGACCTCATACGTAATACTGTCCAATTCAAGATCGTTCATTTTAAGTATAGTTTCGCCTCCGTCCTGAGGTCTTCTGGTTAAAGCCCGAACGCGGGCAAGAAGCTCCTCGTAAGCAAAGGGTTTGACTAAATAATCGTCGGCGCCGTAATTAAGTCCGCCAATTTTATCTTGGAGTGCACCTTTGGCGGTAAGAATCAAAATGGGTGTGTGATTTTTCCCCTCGCGCAATTTTCTGCATAGCGTCAATCCGTCCATGCCGGGCAACATCAAATCAAGCACAATGACATCATAGTCCTCACTCGTTGCCATATCATATCCACCGGTGCCGTCATACTCTATATCAACAGCAAAACCTTCCTGAATAAGTCCTCTTTTAATTGAATTTGCAATTTTATGTTCATCTTCTACAATTAGTATTCGCATAAAATTAGAACAATGAAATCTTGCTACAGCAAGATTGAATCTGTCCGTCCTCAACTACTAGTATTCTCATATAAATAACCTGTAATGTTCGTATTTATGACACTAAAATTAATTCAGTACATCGCTAAGCTTGATTATACTCTCAAAGCTGAAAATTAACTGAGAGATAGCTATAATCTACGTATGCAAGTTAGCGAAATATTGCAAAGATATAATATACAACCCAATCCCCTCAAGGATCAGTTCTTTCTAACAAACGAAGAAGTCATTGTAAAAATTGTTGATTTTGCCGATTTAAATAAAAAGGATACGGTTTTAGAGATCGGAGCCGGATTAGGTACCATCACAAAAGAAATTGCACAACGAGCAGGTCGTGTTATTGCCTTCGAGGTAGATAAAAGATTTAAACCTATTCTAACTAAACTCCCCGATAATATTGAATTACATCTCGAAAACGCCTGGAATTATGTGCAACTAGGCGGAAAGGTGCCATATAAAAAGGCATATAATAAAGTAGTATCGAATCTCCCATATTCTTTTGCCGAACCTTTCTTACACAACCTCACATTTTTAAACTATGACAAAGTTATCCTTGTCGTACCCCTTAAAATTCTAAAAAAACTAGAACATGGTATTTTTGGTTCATTTTTTAAAGTAGATGTACTCTTCACCGTCGGGAAAGGAAACTTCTATCCAACTCCGAGAACAAATTCAGTTGTCATTAACCTTGTGAAACTTCCAGACCCGATTCAAACTAAAAATCTCGGCTTATTTTTAAGGCAGTATATCTACCAGCATGAAGGTCAGTTAGTAAAAAACTCAATTATGGAAGGACTAATTAAGTACCATCAACTAGTTTACGGAATACTAGTGACAAAAAACCAGGCTAGAAAAATAATTTCTGATTCCGGGATAGACAAAATACATTTGGACAACAAACCAATTAAACATGACGTCTACGAAATTGTTTCTGAAAAATTTAATAATAACCTCTGGAACAAAAAACAACCTCTGGAACAGATTAAGTAAGATTACGTCTATTTAGCCTCAACTTGCTCTATTGTTATATAGCGATAGAGCAGTCTTTATAAAGTATTTATTCTTAAAATTAAACTCTTACAAGTGAAGTCTCCCCGAGTACGGAAACTCAGGGAATTCTGAATCTAGTCTTAAAGATTTTGAAGAAGAGATGTTGTCTCTGTACAACTAACTTCACCTGTTGATAGATCTACTTCGCCCACTTTCATCTTGCTGGTTTTTGATAGAGCGTTCATCATCCCACGATACAACAATCTTGTTTTATAATCTGCATGTTCTTTAAATTCGAAACGGCCGAATTTAATGGGACTAGGAGCTGGTTTTAATTCAGGATCGCAGGACTTTAATTTTGCTTCAGCTTCCTTTTTGGTTATAATACTGTCAATTTTAACTATTGGATTTATCTGATAATAAACACCTTCCACAAGTTCACCGACTTCGGGATGTTTATCTGTTGGAGGTTTTGCCGCATCTTTCAATTCTTCCAATGAATAAAAATGGTCCGCTCCCATTGGTTTAATCAGAATTCCATCTATAAACTGTAGTGTCACCCAATCTATTTCAAACTCGTATGTTATCCAAAGATTTTCTCCCAGTTGATTTACTTTCAAATCAACTTCTTTAGCAATAATATGTTTTTTAAAATATTCTTCGTCAATCTTATTTTCTTCTAAATATAATTGCTGCCAAATCGGCATATATTTATTTTCTAATTCTTCGGATACGGACGATGACCGTCTTAGTTTATTTGAAGAGGTTAAATTTAATTTCGGAATGACTAATACTATTAACCCTACCGATAATATCAGGAATAATAAGATAACTAAAGATAAACCGCGTCCTTTTGAAGGTAAGTTAACTTCTGACTGTTCTGTCTTTACCGGAATTTCTTGTGACGGAGGAGTAACACTTTCTTTTGTTTCGGAGGGTGGTTGTATAGTTTCCTTCGGTGGATTTTCCTTACTGGCTATAGCATTAAGTTCTTTGAAAGTATTATCAACGACATCTCTTTTTAATCCAAAGGCTAATAGATTTCCTCGGATATCCTCTTTGGTAAAACCCTTAGCTAAATTATCTTCGATATACTTCTTTATTTTTTCATCCACTAATTAATTTTAGCTCTTCCTCTGAAAAACAACAATTTTCGCCAATTCAGCGACAATTATTGATTAAAAATTATGTATTTCACAAATCTTCCTCTTGTGGTCTGTACTCAAGGGCTTCTGTTATATGTTTTTCTATGAAAGTTTGAAATGAAGAGTAAAATTAAATTGACAAGAGAATGGGGGCATATGTATATAAATATTTCTCATTTCATCGCGGTACTTATTTTCCTTTCCGGTTTGTTAAATATTGCATCCAGTTTATTCTTGAAACTTCCAGTAAGAATCGAGTTAGTGGAAGATCTTTTTCCTTTGGGAATAATTCATCTCTCAAGAACACTCGTAATTATTTTCGGGATATTCCTGGTCTTTTTAGCAAGAGGTTTATGGCAAAGAAAAGAACGCTCTTGGTGGCTAAGCGTTATCCTTATCGCGCTCTCAATTGTCCTTCACTTAATAAAAAGGCTTGACTACGAGGAAAGTATAATGCTCCTTTTTATTTTAACTATATTGGTGTTCTTCAAGAATCTTTTTACGGTCAAAAGCTCAAAATTCGGACTTTTAGAAAGTATAAAAACGTCAGGAATTATCTTGATCCTCCTTTTCGTTTATTCATTTTTTGGTTTTTATATACTCCAAGGCCAATTTTCAAACCCAGTTACAATTTCAAACATTTCTAACGATTACTTTTATAGTATCTTCGGTGTCGGGACAGATATTTTGGTTCCACGAACACGCCATGCTGTTTGGTTCGAAGACTCAATTTCTACCTCTGGAATTATAAGCATCGGTCTTATTTTTGCGGCACTTTTCGTGCCTCTTATAGACAAGAAAAAACCAAGTGACGAACAAAAAAATTTAGCAAGAGAAATGATGTTACAAGATGCAACAAACTCAGTAAGCTATTTCGGTTTAATGGCCGACAAATCTTACTTTTTTAACAAAAATAAAACCTCCTTTCTGGCTTACAAAGTAGCAGGCGGCGTTGCAGTAGTTTTGGGAGATCCAATAGGAGAGCCTAAAGATAAATTATTAACACTTCGTGAATTTATAGATTGGATAGAAACAAGGGGTTTAATTTACGCTTTCTACAATATTACTGCTACAGCATCTGTCTCTTTAAAAAAGCTCGGCTTAAAGTTACTGAAGGTAGGTGAAGAAGCAATAGTTTATACCTCTGACTTTTCTATTGATAAGCCGGAGATGAAAGATGTTAGGTATGGAGTTAATAGAATTAAGAAATTAGAGATGAAACTGGTTTGGTATCAGCTGGATCAAATCCCATGGTCAGTTTTACAGGATGTAGATAGACTGTACAGAAGCTGGTTGCAGGCCAAAAAGGCTCCCGCCCTTTCCTTTTCCTTGGGATTTTATCCCTTTCCTCTGGAGCCAAAGGCATACCTTCTCGTGGTCTATTCTAGTGAAAACCAAATCCAAACTGCTTTCAGTTTTTATTCATACAAAAAACAAAACGGAATGGTTTTAGATTTAATGATAAGAGGAAGCGGAACGCCTAACGGCGTAGTCGAAGGAGCACTTGCAAATACAATATTGCATTTTAGAGATTTAGGACTTCAAGAGGTAAGTTTGGGTATGGCACCGCTTGCCAACGTGGGTCCAAAAGAAAAATTAATAGACAAAGCAATAAGTTATCTTTTCAATAATTTCAATCAATTTTACGGTTATAAATACCTTTTTAACTTTAAAGAAAAGTTTAATCCTTCATGGAAACACAAGTATCTAGCATATAAAAATGTTGCTGATCTACCTAAGATTACCTTTTCCCTAGTTCGTGCACATTTCACTGAAAAAGATACCAGGAAATTTCTGTTAGATACTTGATGGTAGTCATATCCGGACCTAAAAAATTTTTACTATTGTTTTTTTTAAGCATTTTTCTCTACGGCATTTTTCACTGGGAGGTTATATTTACTGGACTACAACATTCCTTCTATAAACTAAGAAATTACGGAAAAAATTCTTCCGAGAGTAAAATAGACACCTTCAGCTTTAACTCAAATTCTTATGCAGGACTGCAAAAAGAGGCAAAGGTATACCTACCCAAAGTGTATTTCGAAGAGAGTGACAAACAATATCCGGTTTTGTACCTGCTACACGGATTCCCGGGCTCGGACATCGACTGGTTAATAAATGCCGATCTGCAAAATAAACTGGATGAATTAGTAGTCAGCAATAAATTGCCTGCCTTAATTGCGGTTTTCCCGGATGGAAATGGTCCTATTGTAAAAGATAGCCAATATTTAAATGCAACAACAAAGATAAATCAACTTGCTGAAGATTATATTCTGGAATTAATGGAAAAGATCGATGCTTCCTATAGAACTTTAGATAAAAGAGAGAGTCGGGCCATCGGCGGTATATCAGCAGGCGCATACGGAGCAATGAACGTTGGTCTTCACCATAACGACAAGTTCGGCATAATAATCAGCCATAGTGGTTATTTTATAAACAATGAATCGATTACAAAGAAATTAATTAATAGCGATGATTTTTCTGCAAATAATCCTCTTGAATACCTACCAAATAGCGAGCTTAACCCAAAAACTTACATCTATTTTGATATCGGCGAAAAAGATAATAAGGGATACATTAATCAAAACCAGAAGCTGGATGAAATACTGAGACAAAAAGGAATCGAACATGAATTTAAAATAACGTCCGGCTGGCACGACTGGGAAGTTTGGAGAAGAAATATTTCATTTTCCCTTGAGTTTTTAGGAAAATATTTAGAATTCTGATTCCTTTGATCTATACTGGAGTACCTCGGCTATGTGGGTGGTGGATATTTCTATAATTCCTCCCAAATTAAATAACTAGTACCTATTTAGCCTCAACTTGCTCTATTGTTATATAGCGATAGAGCAGTCTTTATACAGATTCAAGAAATTTATTAATTACCTTTATTTACTAAATTGAAAGTTTCCGTAACAATTTTTTTGATATCATCACTTAAATTATATTTACCAATTTCGTTTTCCTTAACCCACGCAAAATTTTGATGCTCTTCGCTTAATTTTACTTCCACGCTACCTATTGGTTTACAAAGAAAAGATATTTGGGTCGAATCTCTTGTTTCATTTTCTTTTTCAACTTTAAACTCAAAAACGCCAACAGGAATTAGAACTTCAATATCAATTCCGGTTTCTTCTTTAACTTCACGAACAATAGCATCCTGGGACTTTTCGAAAAACTCTCTTTTTCCGCTGGGTATTTCCCAAATATTAGGAAATACTTCCTCATCCGAGCTTCTTTGGATGATTAAAACTTTTCCTCCAGATATAATAATCCCCGCGACAATTATTTTTTGAATTACTGTTTTCATTTATCTTTGTTTGTACCAATCTATAAATTTGTCAAAAACTTCCGGCCAGACATTATTGTCGTATTCTTTAATTTCTTCATCCTTAAATTCCGCAAAGGTCTTATCATATCCGTCAGGAACTAATACCCTATCAAAGTCTCTAATTAGCCCCTTTTTATTATGAGTAAGTTTTTTTACTACTTGTCCTTTTTGGACACCGATAAATACTTTTTCATTTTTATTATCTTTATAACAAAGTATGTTTAATAATTCCCAATATCTATCTACTTTATCCTGCACCAACTTTAATAATCCCTCCGCACCAATGTATTTATCAAACATTTTTATAAAAGTTTTTGGGAAATTATTCAAAGTTCGCACTTGAAAGGAACCATCCAGGACAAATAAAGGTTTTCTTAATTTTGCAAAGGCAAAGTTAGCTTTTTCTTTGGCAATTATCTCTCCCTCCTCGCTTCTTGATTCCGGAACATCTATATCGAACTGCTTTAACGCAATTCCTTGTTTTTCAAAAAATCTTTTCGCCAAATTAAATTTCCAGGAATTTGATGTAGCAAAATAAACGCTTTTCATTTCTTGATTATAACTGGAGTGATTAAGATAATCCAAAACTTGAAAATTAATCCTCTTCTTTCGGCCTATATTGAAGTGCTTCGGCGATGTGAGTAGTAGTTATAACTTCCACACCTTCCAAGTCTGCAATTGTTCGAGCAACTTTAATAACTTTATGGTAAGAACGGGCAGTTAAGTTCATTGACGCAACTGCACTTCGAAGAATTGCATAACATTCCGGAGATAATTTGCAGAATTCTTTAATTGCCTTTGAACTCATCTCACTGTTTGACTTAAATTTACTACCTTTAAAGCGTTTAATTTGCATATCTCTGGCTTTTTGGACTCTTGTCTGAATTGACTTAGAACCTTCTGCTTTCTCTTTATTTCCCACGAGCTTATCAGTTTCCAACAAACGCAATGACATGTGTTAATCAATACCTTTAGCGCTAGATAACATGATCATTGTTGAGACTCGGCTTGGGCCGTCTATGCCTTCAATACATCATTTTGGAATAATAAATTCCTGTGTTACAATTCGTAAATAATATTAGTATGATTGAAAGTTTACGTGGTTCTCGGGCAATTTTGTTTCGGAATGCAGAAGATGGAAGTTTGGCGTGGGACATACTTCCAGATACTGCCAAATTCGACAGATTAATTGCTGAACGGGCAAGTCAAGGATTAATTCCAATTGCAGCAGTAACCCCATCAGAAGCCTTAAAGGCAATTAGAACTGATCAACAACTAAAAGAAATTGAAAGAGACTGTGATCCAAGATTTTCTTAATAAGATGAATGATATTAATAATAAAATTAAACCAAGAGTAAGGCTTATTATCATCAAAAAAGGAAAGGTCTTAATGTCCTACGTCAAAGATGAAAACTTTTACTTTTTCATCGGTGGCAAAATGGAATATGGTGAAACAATTAAAGAAGCGTGCATCAGAGAGGTACAGGAAGAATGTAAGGCTAATTTCAAATTTGAAAAAATACTTTATATAAGAGACTACATTAAACCTGAAATTAACGATCACAGTCTTGAGTTATATATAAAAGGCGACATCGATAAGTTTAATGAAGTCGAGGGAGTTTTAGATAAAGAGTTCAATGGAAATCATTGGCAAACATGGGTTGATATTAATAAACTAAAAAACTTGGACATCAGACCTAAAAAACTAGTAACAGTTTTAATAAAAGACCATAAGAACGGATTTAAATTCCCAACTTCATATCTGGGCGAAATAGACTAATTATTAATAACAAATACTTGATTAAGTCTAAATCTGCGCGGATTTTAGCTCTTAAAGTTCAGTTTCTTCAATAAAACTACCGTAAATGGAAAGGGGTGTTTGCTTTTTAATATTTTTACATTCTCCTTTTTAACAAATTTCTCAAATGCCCTCGCTGTCCACCAATTAATATGTCCCTTGCTACTTCCAAACCGAGTAATATTTCGACCAATTACAAGGTTTTTCAGACTGAATATAGGCTCATTCGGTACCGACAAAATCAAATATTTCTTTGACACCCTAATCATCTCCTTCAATGCCTTTCTAGGAGTTGTGAGGTGCTCCAAAACTTCAGTACAAATAACTAAATCGAAGGTTTTGTCTCTGAAAGACAACTTGTAAATATCTCCAATTCTTAAATCCAAATTAGAGAATATTTCCTTTCCAAGAGAAATTGCCTCTTGAGAGTTGTCGATACATACAAGCTTTTCACCTATATTGGCTTTTTTAAAACGATCCAAAGTAAACCCCTCACCCCCACCTGCATCCAAAACAGAAGAAATGCTAATGTTCTTTAACATTTCGAAAATTGACTTGTAAAGCGAGTTAATTGTCCACTTTCTAACTGGATTTGTGCTTGTGTGTTTCAGGTAGTTAAATGTCAATTTGGCTTTAGGCATTCTGAGTAAAGCAATCATTAAACTCCTGAAGTATTTTTTCAATAGAGCTTTTATAATTAGTATAATTTTTGTTGTTGTGATCTATGTGGACGAATAAATTTTTAAGCTTTACCCATTTATACCGACGAAGTTCATTAGCATTTAATTTTATATCCCTATCATCTCCCAAACATTCAACCAGAAAAAATTTCTGAATCTGACCACGCCATCTATGACCAGCCAGCTTAACGGATTCATCATCCCAATCATACTTGTTTATCTGAATGCTCTTCCCTATAAATCTAAATTTGTTAGTACCCAGCTCTTCTAAAAGTTCCCGCTTGGCGGCCTGCTCTTCTGTTTCTCCACCATTAACTCCTCCTTGAGGAAATTTCCAAAAATTTTCAGGCCATTTAATCTGTTGAACTAATAAAAATTTGTCCCCTTTAAATACAATACAGGAAACATTATCTCTGTACGACAATTTCTTTGTTTGAACTAATTTATTCATACAATTATGCTACAACAGGCGTTTTAAAACTGAAAGATCTAACAAAAGTTCACTTCTATCCCTGGGGCTGTGAATACCATTAAACGTTCTTGCATTTTGATCTGTTGTTCTCTGTCCAAATGAACCAGTAAAATCCCAACATATTGCTGGACATGAATTGGAATCCATAGACAAAAGACCAGTTCTTGCTATTTCTGGTCCGCACACAGTTTTTCTTATAGAATCTGGTCCTCCTCTTACAAAATATTTAGTAAAGATAGCTTGCAAGTCATCACCCTCTCTGAGAGGTTCAACATTTACACCAGAGTGTTTCTTTCGTAAAATTTCCTGGTATTCCAAAGCCGTAAAATGTTCAAAAGTAACCAACCTTGAAGGGGCTGTCACAAATAATAGAAACAAAAGTGCTCCATGGGGAAACAGATCATGATAATCCGCAAGTGCCGCACCGTGGAGTGCCCAATACTCTTGAGGTTTATAGATAAAATCAGTTGAAGACAATATTTTTACCCCAATTTGACCTGTCAAATATTGTTCCATTACACACTGTGCCTGCACCATTTCTGGTTTGATTATTATCAATCCCAAGTTCTTTGGTGCATTGGGGAGTATCTCTCGAGTATCGATAGAAGACACCTCGTCAAGATGGAAATGTTCTCTGATAAGTTCTAGGCGGGTCCTTGAATCTGCCCGAACAAACACGGATGGTTCAAGACCTTTTTGCTCTAGAATAGCTAATGCTTGTTGTTTTAAAAATACCGATTTACCGTCGCAGCGCTCGCATACCATATCTATCCAAACATAATGCAGTAAGGATTTTTACCTTGAATAGAATTTAACTTTATAAGTTCCATCTCAACATTCATTCCTCCACAATGAACAAGAAGTTCAGGACAACTCAGGCATCTTGCAACCACTTCGTTACTGAAGCCTCTGAATTCATTTAACTTTTCCGAATATCTCCAGACATTCAGCATACTGTAACTTTCTTCCTTTATATTTCCTAATTTCAATTTAGAATCAATATATGGAGCATATCCACCAGCATACATTGACCCATCGGGTGTCAAATTAAATCTTGTGAAGCCATCTGGTCCACCTATTTTCAGTCCAAGTTCATTCATTCTTATTGAATTTATTCGTGCAACATACGATCCAAACATAATGTTAATGTCGGGATACCTTCTGACAATGTCAATGGCACGGTCGTTAAATTGACGCAACCGATTATAGGTTATTGCACCATCTTGTATCTCTTTTGCTCTTCCAGTTAATCTCATATGAAAGAAGTTCATCTCGCTAATATATTCACCAACAGACTGAATAACATTTTCCATATCATCATCATTTTCTCCAGTCAACACTGTATTAGTTCTCAAAACTACACCTCTCCTGTGTAATTCCTTTAATGTTTCCATCGTCCTATCATAATTTCCCTCTCCTCTTATGTCGTCGTGTCTTTCTCTCGAACCATCGATACTTGTTGTAACCTGATCAAGATTTAATTCTGCAAGCCTGTCTATCACACTCTTGTCTCTGTAAACACAGTTCGTATTCAAAGAAACGGCAAACCCCAGCTCTTTAGCCAATGCTAAGATTTCAAACCAATCGGGTCTTAAAGTAAACTCTCCGCCCGTAAACCTTACGTCAAAAACATGATTTTGTCTCATACCACGAAGCGACTCAAAAACTTCTTGTGTTGTCAATTCATCCTTATCCCTAGAGCCAGAAGAATTAAAGCAGTGTTTACATTGTAGATTACACATTTTTGTAGCTTCAAAGTAGACCCTTACAGGTGAATAAATAATATCTTTTGGCAGATTACCCGTTTCCGCTTGCCAATGCTCATAATTTTCAACCACATCACCATTTGATCTAATACCTCTTTCTATTTCTCCTCGTGTTAAAAAAGTATGTCTTAACAGCCTTCTATCGTAAAGTGTCCCGCCAAAAACTTCGTCTCGTAACACAAATCTCTCTGACATATTTACTTTTGTTCTCCAATTTCCCGCTCCAATTGCAAAACCTCGTGTTCAAAGCTTTTTGCTAAGTTTGCAGCCGCATCATTAATCCCCTCAGCACTTACACCTTCTCCAAGCTCTTTTGCGGCAGTAAAAACCGATAAAAAGAAATATAAGTTAAGATCATTCAATCTATCTCGGAATGCTCCTGAAAAGGTCGTATCCCTTTCCAGTTGCTTTTCAACCTGCCTGTGTAAAAACATAAATCTCTCCATAAACGGTAAATGTTCCCTCGTAAGAGTCCTGCCAATCCTCCTCAGGTTATCAATTCTTGCTGGTACTTCGTAAGTAAAATAGTCAGGATTACCAGCGTCAGGCCATATTTGTGCAGTTTTTTTAGTCAGCTCCATTGCGTCAGTACCTGGTATCAGATTCATTTCTTGAAAGTATTTGTCGAGCCTTGCAAAACCCAAATCGTGGAGAACTTGAGCATTCTGTTCAACATCTTCTTCCCTGGTCCAGGGAGTAACCATCATCCAACCGAAACGGACATTAATCCCTAAGTCTGTCAAAGTATCCACAGCTCTTTTATCATCCTCAACTCTGCCACCCTTTCTCATCATCCTTTTGATCTCTGGAATAGCGGTCTCTATACCCAAATAAACTTCCTTCAGCCCAACATCCCTTAAATCTTGCCATACGTCTTTAGGCACGTTAACTACTTCCTTCGACCTGGAATCAATAATAAAACCGATGTTTTGTCGACTATCCCTTAGCTCACGAACAAATTCTTTTACTCTATCTGCATGCCTGGGAGCTCCGATAAAATCAGCGTCAATAAAGCGGTACAGATCAATATTCGGATACTTCGCTCTTGTATCCTTAATTTCTCCCACAATACTTATTGGAGTCCTGGCTCTCCACCTCGTTGAAGGAGAATCTGCATCGGTAAAGGGATCCAGTGCACAAAAAGAACATCTACAGTAACAACCTCTGGAACCTTCAATTGCGAATTCAGTTAACTTATACCTAGCAGCGTAGTGTTCGGGATACGGCAACTGATCCAGGTCTCGTATTTTATCCCTTCTTGGATTTATTCGAACGCCTTGATCAGCTCTGTAAATAATTCCTTGCGTATTTTGCCAATCTTTACCTGAAACCACCCCGGTAGCCAAATCAAGCAGGGTTAATTCTCCTTCACCACGAACCACCGAATCAGCGCTAGGAATAGTTGTTAAGGCCCTTTCTGGTTGAAGAGTAGGAAAATAATTGCCCAGTGTAACATGTGGGGTATTCTTTCCCCGCCCTTCTTTCTTGACGATAGTGGCTAAATCTTCACTCCAGCTTGCCCCCTCAACAGTAATCAAGGAAAGCCCGACTATCGCAGGAAGACCCCGTTCCAGAATCTCCTGAGCTATGGCCTCAGGGGTATCCCTGTCCATTCGTGCGTCGTATATTTCAGTTTCAAAACCATTAGCTTGGAGATACGAGGATAGGTAACCAATTCCCAAATTTTCTCTGGGAATCGTTGACTGAACGTAGTTTCCTCTACTGTCAGGATGAATCAGAGTAGCCCGAGGTCTTTCAACGCCCATAGTTATGCGTAAGTATAAGAATTTGACCTGCGACAGTCAAATTTGCGCTGTATTCTCCGTAGAAATCCGGCACTCCAGAGTAAAATATGGATGTGCTTAATAAAACCAAAATAATTCTTTGTAAGGAACTTCTGGATGCCGGGGTTCCTAAAACACATATAGCTAGTAAACTTGAGGTTAATAGAGATACTGTTAGGCTCTGGAGTAATAGCATAAGCGAGTTTGGACTTTCTTCATTCCTCGATAAATATGAGGCTGCCAAGAAAGGACCCAGAAGATTAAGACAAGTTGATCCGATACTTAAAAGATGGGTTTGGGACCTTAGAGAAAGGGAAGCTGACTGTTGTGGTCAAAAAATTCTGTACTTTCTGAAAAAGGAACATAATGTTTCAGTCTCTGTACCTAAAATATACGAGGTACTTGCAGAAAAATATAAGATCAAAAGTAAGTGGAAGAAAAACCAGACAAGAGGACCAGTCCCTAAAGCTAGTAAGCCTAGAGAGATTATTCAAATGGACAGCGTAGACTTTGGAGAAGTCTACGCATTTACAGGTGTTGATATATTTAGTAAAGAAGCTGATGTAGTAATATTTCCGAGCCTCACAAGTCATGATGGACTGATTTACTTGGAAACAAGTATGAATAGACGTTTTGGAGGACATTCTGATTTGATTCAGACTGATGGAGGACCTGAATTTAAAGATGAGTTTAAGTTGAATGTATTAAGATTTACTAATAGACATAGAGTGGCTAGACCATACAGGAAAAATGAACAAAGCTACATTGAAAGTTTTAACAGGTCTCTAAGGAAGGAGTGCTTGGGTTGGACTAAATACAAAAGATCTCAGGTTATTGAACTAAACATAATGGTGTTAAACTATCTTGAGAGATATCATTACCATAGACCCCATATAAGTCTTGGTATGAAACCACCTTTAGAAAGGCATTAGTGCCGGATATTTACGGAAACATACCGCATCGCTCTTTTTTAATAGCGTTGGTGTTTGAGTAGGGCAGCCTCCAAACTGAGACCACTCATTAATTAGAGGATGGTAAGTTTACAGCGTATAATTGAAACTTAATTGGCTTGGAGCACGTTATCTCTTTTGGTCGTTTCTCAGCTTTACTCTGAAACAGAAAAAAACCGAAGGAATTTATTGAAGAGCTTGCTACATATCTGAACCCGGACTATTATATTTAATTCTGGTTCCTTTTGTAGGACGGAAACCCTTGGTCCCATCCTCTTTTACATAAGATTCCCATATTGGCTCTCTGGTTATTTCGACAGGATAACCACCGTTAATAAATTCTTCTATCTTGACGATGACATTCCAGGGAAATTTGTTTTTTAGTTTTTCAATCGTCATACCCGGATTGTATTACTGATTTTTTGAAAAGTAAACATGTGGCCTTTCTTTCAAGAAGATTTTCTATCTATTTTCCCCTACAGGAGTTTCAATACTGATCCAAATATCATCTTTCTCGCACCAATACATACTTCTTTCGTACTTTTTCTTTGGTTTTACATCAAAATTAAAACTGTTATCTTTCTTCTTCAAAACCATTTCTGTATCACATTTAGGACACCTCATGAACTGATTATACAACTTCCATTACTGACTTTTCCCTACCTCGTTGGCTCACAATTATAAGGGTGTGGAAATTCTGATAGTTATTTAGATTTGACTTTAAATTTATGTGGAAAAATTGCTGCAGTTTAGAATAGTCTTTCTCTTTAATTAAACCTTCTTTCTCAACCCAACGGCGGGTATATTCATCAATAATAAAAACAGGCTTGTCTAATGCATATAAAAGGATTGTATCGGCAGTTTCCTGACCCACACCTTTAATGTTAAGAAGCCATTGGCGAATATCTTTGACATCCTTTTTCATGAGTCCTTTTATTCCACCTTGATTGACAACAAAGGTACAAATATCAAAAAGGCGCTGAGGTTTAGATTGATAAAAACCCGCCGGACGAATAAGTTGAGTAAGCTGGTCCAAATTTTTAAGCTTCGCTATTCCATCAATAGACAGAAGGTTTTCTTTTTTAAGATTTTTTAGGGCAATGTCAGCATTGTGCCAGCTAGTTCTCTGAACCAAAACCATCCCAATAATAACTTTCTCCCGCTCTTCTGTGGATTTGCTCTTAGCGCACCACTGAGGCCAATAATTTACAGGGTCACCATACTCCTGAAGCAGTTGTTGGTAGTGTTGATATATGCTTTTGGGCATCTCATTTGCAGTATATCAAAAGTCCTAAATCTGAAGAAATCCGTAGAAATGAGCTCCCCAGCTCTGCCTGCCCGAAATGCTTCGCATATCGAAGCGGGCGGGGAATTCTTATACCCAAATTACTCTAATGCGTATCTAGAAATAACATTTTGGGAGATCAAAATAACTGACGAAGAGTTGTAAACCCGAGTTGGTGGAGTTTATACCAGCCTTAAACAAAATCATTTCAGTCTTTGAAAGCCCCATTGAAGTGGAGGTTTTAAGAATTGGGTGGGGGGAGATAAAGAAGTTGCAGAAACAATCCATTGTCGCCTTGAGTTGACCGGTGGTACAATTAAACATAATGTCAAAAACAATAAATGAATTACAGAGATTAATGGTAGACCAGTTAAAACGTCGTGGTTTTTATCCCAAGGATGAAACGGAAGTGCTTCTTAGGATTGGAGAAGAGGTGGGAGAAGTTTTTGAAGCTGTTAGAGAAAAGCAAAGTAAAGATGATTTAAATCATGAAGTAGTTGATGTTTTTTGGAATTTATTACGGTTATGTGAATTAAAGGGGATTGACCTTGAAAAAGCATTTATAGAAAAGCTAATGATTAATGAGAAAAGACCACTTCCTAAACCCGTTACCGATATTTCAGAGAATTCATAACAAACTCCAAAGCCAAAAGCTCCCTAGCACTTACGATATTATAAAATCTTTAGAAAGAATAATCGAGATATTTAATAATCCGATTGAGATTGGAGTTATAATAACGAGATATGAGGGGATCAAGATGCTACAAAATGAAAGTGAGATCTAAGGATCTATTGGACCAAAATCCAATTACCCCCCCCGTTACACAAGTTCGCAGGAAATTTTGACACGGCCATCGTTTAGGGTTGTTCCTTCTTTAAAACCCAGCCTTTTAAATATTGGGAAAAGTTCTCGGAATCTACTACTGTGAACCTCGGCACTAATGTAAGTCACGCCACGTTTCTTTGCTATTAATTTTATTGCCTCAAAAAGCCTTATATTTGCAATTTGGCCACGCTGCCCAACCTCAACACCCGCATAAGTTATATGGATCTCTTTACCATATCTTTTCTGAAGATCTCGACTTCCGTATCGGTTTGTAACTTCAACAAAATCAATAAATCCCACACTCCCCGTGACACCGCGTGGATCTGGAGTTAAATGCATTACATCCCCCTCAAAAGTTTTATTAAAAACTGTTCTTTGAGTGTCCGGAATAGAAGTTCCTAAAATGATTCTTTCGTACACCACTTCTGGATTTTCAGGGTGGGTAACTAAACCCACATGTTGCACTCCAAGTTTATGTAGCTCTCGTTGATCAAAAATCTCGCCCGATACCAATCTGTTCAGGGTTGTTTTTGTGCGATGAAATATTAGTTCTGGTCTCACGAAGCGTATTATAGACAAACAGTAATAAATCTCCAAATTACAGAGTCAGTGCTCCCTGATTCTGAGATTCTTAGACTCCCGATTTCTAAGTAGTCGACACAAAGTCAAGCAAAATATATTATTAGGTATTGTGTTCAAGAAAGTTTTCCGTATATTGGTAGTCATTTTTCTATTTACGTTTATAGCTTCTAATATCATTAGCGAATATTTCATTGATCTTCAAGGAATAAGCATCGAAGGTGTGTATGCATGTAAAGGTAAAAGATTGGGTAAAATTACTTTAGATAGATATTATCCACCTTCCGAAATTTGGAAAAAGGCGCGGAGCCTTGGGTATAGCGGTTTACTACATACTGGGTTCGGAGAACCTGATGACCAAGGTAATGGCCTCTATGTTGACGCTCAAATCAAGGATAGGGGTTACAGACTATTTCTTGAGAGGACAAGAGATTCTGAGTGGAAAAAAATTGTAGTTTATTCTCATAGAATCAGTAATAGTTGTTTGGTTCCACATTCTGTTTTAAAGAAAGATATTACTGGTATATTAGATGCACTTGGAATAGATACAAATGAACTGCAAGGGTTGAAATTTACTCACGATTACGATTTGCCCTGGTTTACCTTATCTCTGCTTTAAAATTTTTACTCCGGCAGCTGGACTCTTCAGCTTTTCAGCTCGCATTGAGCTCGCCGAAGTACTCCTCCGGGATACTAGCTTCGAGATTGGATTGCGAATAATACTGATCTCACTCACAGTAGTTCTCCGATGCCAGTAAAGGTTTAACGGTTGCCTCCACTTGAGGGGCAAATAATTTCTGTATTTTCCCGTCAAGCACGTGATTTGCTATTGCTAAAAATATCATCTCGGAGTCAACAGCCAGTCTGGCCTTGGAAGCAGTCCTATTTTTGCGGTTGAAGGAGGCCGCGAAACCCAAATCTTCACGATATACACCCGGAATCTCCCACTCAATACGAGACAGAAATTTGGGTATTTTCTCAGGTTGTATAGACAGCCCTAAAAAGGCCGCAACCGGCGTTTCAGTCTCTCCCGTACAGGGGTTGTTTAGGCTAAATTCTCCTATACCGTGTTCCCCGTAAACTCCCCCCTCCTCACATGGCGACTTATAACCTCCTGATCCCATCTTTGGATTACCTCTTACCATACAGTCTACAAATCTCTTTTGGAGAATATTCAGACCCAACTCGCTCCATTCTCCCTCCGGTACGAGAAGTCTTGGAGATAATATTTCCAAGGCGCCGCCGCCCGAGCTCATTAATTTTTGTTTTCCGCCACTTTCTGACCTGCTTTTTCCTACACCTTCTCTGCCTAATTTAAAATATGCTTCTGTGGGAATACCGTATTCTTGCATAGCTATGTAAGTCATCATTCTCGCCTCAGAAGCTAGTAAATCATAGTGAAAACCGGTCGGTTTATTCCTCACTCCATCGTATACACCCCAAAATAACCCCTTCTTCTTATCATACAAAAACGGGACATTTACCGACCTCATTATTTTATCAACACGCTCCTTAAATTCGGGGTATGCTTGTCGTGCAGTCATTAATCCCGCTAATAACCACGCCGTATCCACTGTTGACACGAGAGGCCAGGGATCCCCGCTTTTTTTGCTATTATTAAGTCCTTGGCCATTTTCTGTGTCATACCACGTATATAAAAATCTCTTTTTAGTTCGGGGTAGGTGTTCTATTTCCGATATGCTCTTGTCCAAACTTTCGCTTGCAGATTCCTTTAACAGTCCCAACTCAGAAGCTGCAATAGTGCATGGTAGAACTAAGCCCATATTTGTAATTGAGGTTTCTCCACTTAGTAAATACTCACCATTTGTTGGAATTATCTGGTCATCTATAAATCCCGTCTTTGTCCTACTTGCTTCTTCAATCCCGTTCCATGTTGCCCCCGCATATCTCCTAAATTGTGTTTCTGTTTCTTTGATTTCAGGTACACGATCATAAGCTACCCGCTCTCGTGCTTCAATAAATAGCCCCATATGAGCATATGGTACAGCAAATTGTGCTTTGTGAAAATCTCACCCTCCTTTTCAGATAATTTCTTTCTTTATTCAGGAGATCCTCAAATTCAAATTTAGCTGTTCGTGCATACGCAGGCTGGCGGATTAGACCCGAAGTTTACCGCGGAATCCCCGAACGGCATAATAAGATTCCGCACCGTTATGATAAATAAAGACAGCATTGTAACGGCGGTCAGCAAAGAGGGCACCGCCGAGTTTTCTAATGTCAGCGGGTGTTTTTATCCAGCTTGATGTCTTCGTATCAAAAGAACCAAGTTTTTGCAGCTCCCGATATTCCTCTTCAGTTAAGAGTTCAATTCCCATAGTTTCTGCCATATCCAGTGCAGAACCTTTTGGTTTATGTTCTTTCCTTGACTCCAATGCTTCACGATCGTAGCAAACATTTCTGCGGCCCTTGGGGGTTTCCGCCGAACAATCATAAAATTTGTATTCAACCGCTTTAGAATCGCGGCCAACAACATCCGGTTCACCGCCGGTTCTTTCCATCTCATAAAGTGACAATAGTTTTTTCGGATGAGCTTCCAGCCTTGCCTGCACTTTAGACCAGACGAGGCCTTTATGGCGGTTCATGTTTTTCTCAAAACGGTCTTTCAGAGTATTAAGAAGTTCGTCGCGCATGTCCGGTTCCAGCACGAAGCGTTTGTTAACGTTCATCTTAATATATTACCATGGCTGAAAAGGGGAATCTGATTTAAATTTTCAAAACAGACAGAGAGTTGGTTTTGATTTAATTCATACGTAATCGGTTTTTGGAAAGATTCATTTTGACTGCAGCGCCCTTCGGCGCATATATAGGTACGATTTTCTGGTTAGTAAAGCTTATTGGATAAACATGATCTGTGGTGTAACTTGCCCGCCTTGATGGAACCACCGAGAGGAATTATATAAGTCGGTTAACCACCCCCCCTAAAAGATTTTGTAAAAATTCCTGAAGTATCTGTAGAGCAGTCTGGGAAACTATAATTTAAGGAAGGATTTTGATATTTACTGCTTTGTCTTAGTTTTTCTATAAAATTGAATTTATTGTCTTTTTCGTCTTGTTGTGAATTTTAATCGTTTCAACGGTTGTTATAAGTTGTAATACCAACTACAGCTAAAATGATAACAATAAAGAAAAGAAGAAAGATATGAATGAATCCTTTCTGGCGCATTAATTAATAATGAGGTCTCTATTTGACGAAGTCAACGAAAGTCTTTAAGAAGAATTTTAGTGCTTTAATTGCACCCAACATTCGTTTATTCTGCCAATGCATTGGTCAGATCTGTCTTTATTCGTTCCGTAATAACCACAAGGGTGGACATCTCTATACTCTTTACTGAACTTGATATTTTCCAAAGTTACTCCATATTTGGCGAACTTCGCTAATACTGTGTCCGTCATATGGTCAAAGGCTGAACCGAGGATTTCGACGTCATCATTTGTTTTATTAATACCTGAAAGGTCGATATCAAAATCGGTTCCTTTATCACCAATAGCGGCATAGCCTATTAATTCCCCGGCTGTTACTTCCTCACCGATTTTAAAATCTCGCGCGAAATATAGGTGACCAAAAACAAATTTAACATTAGGATCAACTAAAGTTGAAAAATGAATACCGTTACCGTTATGTGGTCGACCGGGGATCACCTTATTTTTTTCGTAATCAATCTGAATAACTTTCCCGTCAAAAGGAGCAAATAGTTTTACCTTATCCATTGTGACTTGATACATAGGAATCGGGTACAAATAATGTTTCATAGAGCTATCGTATTCTCGAATACGGTCGAAGTCGTATCCATCCCGAATGTGACCTGCACACGATCGGTATTTAGATATGCTTTGAATCTGGGTCAAATCAACCGGAACTGCGGTTATGTATTTCGCTGTATTACTTGGCCATCCAAATTCTTTTTTATTCATCTTTTTCTCTGCTTGGTCTTTATAGATGTAATTTGAATCTCCCTCAAGATTGAGCTCTTTCTTAGATCCGTTATACATAACAAAACTCATCACCCCCATAGTGATAAAGACAATTAATATAAGCAGAATAACGTGGATGAATCCTTTCTGGCGCATTATTTAATAATGAAGTTTATGATTGTATAAATCAATTAGAGAGAAATACTGGATTAAGCTACAGCTTTAAAAAATAAACTGGAGCATAGGCAACAATTCCAGCAACAAATTGCAGAGCCAATACCCCTATAGCTTGCTTCGGTTTTTGCGGTACCCATTTGAGAGCAAAGAAGGCAATTATTGGCAGCTGACCACCCATGAGTAGCTGAAAAATGTGGGCAGCTATACCTTCATCTTCGCTGCGCACAATTCCAAATACCGCCAACCAAACAAGTGTAAATATCAATGCAGAAGCTGACATTGTAATAGGAAGCCAAGCACATGTCTTACTAAGCAAATTCCTCATAATATTTGAAGTATATCAAAAGTTCTAAAAAAAGAGCTAATTGAGAAGAATGGTGGGTATATAGGAGGATTTTAGAACCTATTATAACTTTTTACTTGATCTTCAAAGAAGTTTTTAATTTCTTCGGGTTCATGTTTTTTACCAAGAAAGTCAATTTCATAGTCAGTTATATCCCTTGTGTAGAGGAGCTGCTCAAGAAAAAGTCTTTTATTGAACTCACCCCCAAACCTTTTTTCTGTCTCATCTATGATCTCTTTTAAATTCGAGGTGCCATCTTTTATTAAAAAGAATAAATCGACATAATCCCTCCAAGTTCCTCTCCTGCCGATGGTTGCCGCTTTGTTACTAGCTAAATCTTTTAGATTGAAAAGTTCTATATATCCTGTATCTATAAGTGAATGCAGAGGGGGAAACGCGTGTTTTAGAAAAGTTAATTTTATTTCCTTTTTTACAATGTAGTCTATTTGATTAGCTTCTTCACGAAGTATCTGGAAATCTCTGTAAACACTTTTTACACTCTCTTTTAATTCCTCTGGAACACTCTGATTTAAAAAAATGTCAAAATCAAAAGATTTTCGATGTTTTATTTGAAGTGCGATAGCAGTACCACCTCCCAATACGCCATATTTTTTGAATTTAGCTAGGAGTTTGAATACTTCCAATCTGTCCGGATCGAGTATTTCAAAGTGGATATCGGACATATTTTTTCTCGTCTAAATTGACAGGATTATTTTCAAAAAGAATGAACTTTATGAAATTTAAAGCTTTATCTGAGTATATCTTGGAAGGATTTTCCAAAAAAGTTTCAATAATTGTATTTCTTGAATACACCTTAAAGAGCCACTGGATATGTTCTATAAGGCCGTAGGCAAGCACCTGATTAATGATATAGTTTTTGTCTTTATTAATGTCTATGTTGTTTAATTTTTTTGACCACAGAACTGCTTGCAAGCCTTCTGGGGTTGGAATATTATGCATACTTAATTATACTACAAAAGATTCTGGCTCCCCGGGTAGGATTCGAACCTACGACCTTATTCTTACTCGTACCCCCATGTTTCCATGGGACGCGGAACTATATCTTACTCATGCCGATTTGGATTAGAGTCTGGGTGCATAGTTTCTGAACCTGCCTAAGCTAAAGCAGTGCTTTCCACTTTAACAAAGGATCGGCTGCGGGTTACCTCATCCGAAGATAGGGGCTTCACGCAATTCTCCCAGTTTTCATCTTAAAGTTTCCCTTAAGAGCTGCTAAGAAATCACAGGAATCCGCTCTACCGCTGAGCTACCGGGGAATATTAAAGAGCAGTACCGATTTTAGCATCAAATAAACCTGAAATCCATCCTAATATTTTCCTTTGTATGTTTACATCGCAAAACCTTATAGAAAATACCCCATATAGATGTAGATTTTTTCTGACCTTTTTACTGTCTTGTTTGTTTTTTGCAATGTAAGTCTTATAAAATTGTTCTAGTGGTATTCCTGTGATTTTTGACCAGAACCTTCTCGCTTGATAGTCATTTAAACCTTCATGTAACCACAAAGCTCCACGAAATTTTGACTCAGGGATATTACAGAACTCCTTGAACCAATTAATCATGAAACATATTACTTTAGGGTCAGAATTGGCAAAACCACTTTTGCTCTCAGATTTATCGCCTTCTGCTGAATAGTAAGCTAAACCAGCTATAAATCTTTCTCTTTTGTTCAGTTTCCCCACTTCCTTTTTGGCTTTATTCATAATTGCATTTGTTCTAAATATCCTTTCTTCCCTTTTTTTCTCTGCAGCTATTAGCGATCCCTTACGTTGTCCTAAAGATTTGTTTTTTAATAAACGGTTTTGTTGTTCGACAGATAGGGGAATATTACTGCACCATCTGCTCAGAGTATCTTTAGAAACTGTTACATATTGAAGTATCTCATTGTAAGAATACCCCTTCCTACGAAGTTCTTGTACTTTGATTCTTTCATCTAATTTACCAAAGTAACCCATATAATAACTGTAATATACGAACATAGAAATATTAAGTGAGTAGTAAATAAATTCATTATTCGTAATATAACTTCTAAAGAAAGGGAAGCCAGGCTAGATGGTTTTCTCTTATATATTGTAATATAACGTTAACTATTCATATTCAATTATTGATTGCATATTAATCATTAAGTGCTATATTTATGTCACATGGCACCATCTAGGGAAACATGGCAGTATATTGAAGAAAATGGAGGCGAAATCTCGCGCCAAGTCAAAAAGTGGGATGACGCTGAACTTAGAAATGGTGTCTTTTATTGTTCGGTAACTACGACTAATGGGCTTAAGCTTCAGGCATTATTAAGTCCTGAACGTACTGGCGTTGGTTATCTCCGGATTCCAGTGACTAAGCTATATAAGCGAGAGGGTTTTACAATTGAAGAGGTTATGGCCAAACGTAACAATAGGCAACTTGATTTGAAAGATGAATTCGATTTTGACCCCGAAGTAATTGCTAAAAGATTAGGATTTGAACGCGAAAAAGAGTATACAGGTAATTCAGCTAACGTTCAAGTGTATGTTACAGGTGCGGGAGATAACACCTTGGATATTATTTTTTGCATGACACCAACAGAGTTACGCAAGGGGCCGCGCATTAAATCGTCGCAAGCAGCAATCGGTGTGGTGCAGGATTTTTCAGACAATTTACCGGGGTGGAAGTTTAAACCTTCGAATAAAGTCAGAATATAGCTTGTATTTCTAGATTCCGTGAAAGTATAATAAGCTATGCTGGAACAATTAAAACCCGATGGATGCTCTATAGTCGGATGTCCCATTCCAGCCATAATTAGGTCTGTTAACCCACATGGCATAGGAGAAGAAGCAATAACGAATTGGTGTTTGAGGTGTAAAGCGGACTATATAAAAGGGGTAGTGCCGATAACGGCAATTACACTTCATGTAGTACCGAAGGAAGATTCATCTAAGGTCTTTGACCCGAATTTTGTATATAAACCACCTTCGCAATAAAGTCTCACTTTTTGCCTCTTAAAGATTAAGAATTAAGAGTTTTAGTGTGAATCTTTAAGGATCTGAAGATAATTTGCATAATTCGACTTGTATTTTATTGCTAGTTTTAAGGCAGCTTCGATTAGGACAATTCCCAGCGGGATAAAGAGAAGTGAGCTGACCATTTGATTCTTCAAAAATGGCAGGCCGTTGATGTAGCAAAGGAGAAGTCCACGAAGATTATTGGTATACATTTCCCAGGAATCGAGTAGCCAGACGCCAAAATTGGTCCAGAGATAAAAGAAAATATTAGAAGAGATACCTAAGGAAGTTAACAAAACACCATCTAATATTTTCTTTGTAGCTGGATGCTTGTATTTAGTAGATAGGTATTTAAATACACTACCGGCTAGAAATGCCGGAAGGAGGAAGCCGCTCCAGGTGAAGAGGAAGATGCTTGAGTTTCCGATAAGTCTATCTGTCGTCGCGATTATTGTGAACGTAAGCCAGAAAGATTCTTTTCTGCCAAGATAAAACGAGGCTAAAATCATCACCGTCGTTACCAGCTCGACATTCGGTCCCAGATCCCAAACAGTACGTTCTAAGAAAGCAACGAGGAACAATGTAGAAAGTAGCAAGTAGTATGAAGTACGAGAAGGCTTATTGTGTCTTTTAATTTGAAATTTATAATTTAGCATTTGTCATTCCCCCGAAGGGGGTATATATTTCCACTCCACCTTGTCACCAGCTTGTAATCTATATTGATCGGCTGCAACAGCTCCGCTTTCTCCGTTAACAAAATAAATCCATGATTTCTGGGCTGTACTTTCGAGGCCTTTTATCGACTTGACGAAAACACCAAAATCATATTTTTTAGTTTCGTATGGAATTTTTCGGATTTCCAGAGCTTCGGTAAGTATGCTGTATGCTGTCTCGTTATTTTCCGCTTTAAACTCCTTAATGTAATTGACATTATCATCAGGAAAAACTACCTTCAGGCTTACATTTTGTTGGGTTTCAGTTATTTGAATATTGGATGTGGGATTTGAGCTTGCTTTTGGCGGGAAGATTTTGAATTTATTAAAAAGGGAAAACCAAGCGGCAATAAAAGCAAGAAAAACTAGAATTATTGTTATTACCAGGGTTTTAAATTTATCCATGAGGTGGATTAATATTAACAAGACTGACAATAATTGCAACAGGAAATTATGTTAATATGAAATAAGATGAAAGAGGCTCTTTTGCATAAGCGGGCATCCTATTTGCGAGACTCGGTTTTTGCAGCAAGCGATGGAGTTGTAACCACTTTTGCTGTGGTTGCTGGAGCCACGGGAGCATCTTTGGACCCGACAGTGGTCGTTATACTGGGATTTGCTAATCTTTTCGCCGACGGGCTTTCTATGTCCGCAGGTACATATCTTGGTGTTAAAAGCGAGGTGGAGTATGAGCAGGTAGAAGGAGATAAGCATATTTCTGAAGCAACTCCTAAAAGACAGGCGCTGGTAACATTTTTAGCATTCGATTCAGCGGGTTTGGTTCCGCTCATTCCCTATATATTGGGGTTAAGAAGTAGTAATTTTATACTGTCTTTGAGTTTAGTTTTTATACTCCTTTTTATAATCGGGGCACTCAAGGGAAATTACACTAAAAAGAAGTGGTTAAGAAGCGGATTTGAAATGCTTCTTATCGGCGGGGTGGCTGCGGTGGTTGCTTATGTGACGGGCTTTGTAATCAAGGGTTATATTTATTAAAATGGCGGAAGTCCCGCACCAAATTAATAGTTGATTTTTAAAATATGATACTCAAGTTTATTTATAAATGAAGTATTTAAATGTTGTCTAAGATGTATAAATGGTATATTCAAAATCAATGGAATATTTTCTATTAATTTGGTGCGGGAGAAGGTGATACATATGACTAAGAAAGATGTAGCTACAGCATCTAAAGTTTTGGTCGGAGGAGCAGTGGCGGCGGTAGTCTTGGCAGGATTTGGATATCTTGGAGTTGATATTTGGCTTGCTTCAACCCAGTGGCTATTGGTCGCTTCAGTTTTAGCTCTATTTGGGATATATCTGAAGATGGGAAGGTAGGGAGCCGGCCCCGCACAGAATTCATCCCGATTGAATTGGAATCGTTTATACGGGGCTCGAAGGGTATAGAATTGTACCCTTCGGAAATTATGCGTTAAATATGCGGAAAATAAATAGTGCAAAGTATTTTATTATTTTTGTCTTTTCCTTTGTATCAACTTTCAAAGTTGGTTTAAATGAAGCTAGTGCTGCCTTTATAACTATTACAAAAGAAGGCAGTACCCTTGTAAATGTATTGGCCGTGGAAACGGATGGGGGAAGTTTGAAAATAGTCAACGAAGACTCCGGGGCAAAATTTGATAATGCAAAGGTTTCGTTATCTAAAGAAAACGGCAAGATGCTCTTGTCTGTCCTTAGTGCGACGGGTGGTAAAGAGTTTGACGTCTCAGGTGTAACAGATGAAATTTTACAAATAGAGGAGCGGCCGACTGTAGAGAGGCTATCAATAAGTGTTGTTAACGGTGCCTTTTCCTTGAATCAGGGAGATATCAAGGCTGTTACTGACTATCAGATTGAAATCGACCCGAAAAACGCAAAGCTTGCCCTTGCGACTCCAACCGGTTATAAGTTCCTTTCTATTCTTCCGAGGCAGGCAGTAACCTCTTTAATCAGATCCGGTGTCGCAACCATGCATTCCAAGGGAGATGAAGTGAGGATATCAGAAGATGAAGACGGCAACCTTTATTATTTGGTCCAGGCTGAAAAAGTTATTCCGATACTTAATGTCTACGATTATACATTTCCGGTTGAAGCTAAAGTATCAGCGGTGGGGGGAGAAATATTGTCGATCGAGAAACCTTCTTGGATGAGACTTCTTGGATTCCTTTTTGTTTAGCGACTTTGAATAGAACCCCTAAACTGCCTGTGAGAAATCTCATAGATAACATTTGTAAATAACGATAGCATTTTTAGATATTTGTTATTTTATTAAAGTAAATTGCTAGCTAAAGAGGTCACCGACCCAGAGGGTCTCTGACCCGTAGGGAGGTGAAAAATATGGACGAAGATAATAATAAAATAGATACAGGTGGTCAAACTAATTCTTCGGGGAATAAAAGCATGATGATTGCAATAGCTGTTCTCGCGATAGCAATTTTGGCAGTAGGCGGTTACTTGGTAATGTCGAAAAATAAAATTAGATCGACCAATCTTCCTGCGGGTACCGCACAGAATATTAGTCAGACTAATCCGACAAGCACAACCAATGTGACTACAATGCCAACGACTACGTTAGGATCTACGGATCAGCTTAAGGAAGTCGCAGTTGAAGGCAGTGAATTTTCTTTCTCGCCATCCGCCTTGACAGTAGCAAAAGGAGAAAAAGTCCAAATAACTTTTAAAAACACAGGTAAATTTCCTCACAATTTAGTTATAAGTGAACTTGGTGTCTCGACGAAAACGATAACGCCCGGAACAACCGATATGGTTGAATTTACGGCTGACAAAGCGGGAACGTTTACTTTCTATTGCTCAGTTGGGAACCATAGGGCTCAGGGGATGGAGGGTGAAATTACTATCGAGTAATCTTTCTGTCAAGACTATAGTATATGCTACTAGACCCGAAATACGGGTCTTGTAGCGTGTTATGAACTCGTGTTAATCTTCTTTAGGTTTCAGTTAGGGTAATCGTATCTAACGGTATTCCGTGAGATCTTGAAGAGATATCTCACTTGGAGGTGAGTTATTAATGCAAGTAATTATTTATTCAACAACTACATGTCCTTATTGCAAAATGCTCAAAGATTATTTCGACGAGAAGGGAATTGCATATTTGGAGAAGTTAATTGATCAGGATGAAGCAGCTAAAGAAGAGATGGAGACAGTCTCGGGTGGGTTTATGGGAGTACCCTTCATTGCAATTGAGAAAGACGACGGAACTAAAGAAACGGTAATAGGTTTTGATAAAGGAAAGATCAACTCAATTCTGGGCTTAATAGATGGTGATGTAGTAACAGCCTAATTAAATCTAATTTTCTAAACCGTGATACACTAGTTTTAATGCTTCTTGTTAATCATAAAACCTATAAAGCGTCTTCCGGCGGGGAAGCTGTCAAGTTGGCTGGATATTTATTGGAGGCAGGAGGGAAATATAATATCCGCACAGTTGCTTGTCCGCAATTTGCTGATCTTAAGGAAGTTGCTAAAATTCTACCCGAAGGAGCTTGGGCTCAACATGTTGATTTTGTGGAACGGGGGCGTGCGACAGGTTGGACTCCTCCGGAGATTGTCAAAGACGCAGGGGCCGTAGGCGTAATTCTCAACCATTCTGAGCATAAGTTAAGCTATGAGGATCTAGGCAAGACTGTGGAGAAGGTAAGGAACTTGGGATTAGAAGTTTTAATATTTGCAGACTCTCTAGAGGAATCTATTGAAGTCGCTAAATTTAAGCCCAATTGGATTGGTTATGAACCGCCAGAGTTGGTTGCCTCCAAAGACACATCTGTTGCCAAAGCAAAACCTGAAATTATTGAAAAAGTTGTCAACGCAATTCCCAATACTCCGATTTTAGTGGGCGCCGGAATAAAAGACGTTGAAGATGTCCGGGTGAGCTTGAAACTTGGGGCGAAGGGAATTGGCGTGGCTTCTGCGGTTGTTCTTGCTTTGGATCCAAATGAGGTAATAGAAAATCTGGCGAGCGGTTTTAGACTATAATTTTGATATGCACGTGCATATCAAAATTACAAAAGTTAAAATATGAAAGTTTACATAGGTGCGGATCACCCCAGCACAAAACTCGTTGTTCCCGAGGTCTACCAGCCCGACAGTGCCAGTCGTTGGCAGGTGGGCGTCCTCGCGTCACAATGTCGTTTGTGTGGGGCTAGTCAGGCTATCTAGTTATGAAAGTATACTTGGGCTCAGACCATCGTGGGTATAGTCTAAAAGAAAAAATAGCAAAATGGCTCTTTGAGTGGAGATATGTATTTACTGATGTCGGAGCAGACCATTTGGATCCGGATGATGATTATACAAAATACGCTTCGGAAGTTGCCTCACTCGTCGCAGACAATAAAGATTCCCGTGGGATTCTATTATGTGGCTCCGGAGTGGGGGTTGATGTGGTTGCCAACAAATTCGACGGTGTCCGCGCGTCAATCGGGAAGTCTGTTGAACAGGTTAAGGCAGGAAGAGAAGATGACGACATGAATGTTTTGGTAATTGCAGCTGATTTTACGAGCGAGATTGAGGCGAAAAATATGTTAAAAGTGTTTCTTGAAACAAAATTCGACAAGGCCGCAAGACACACGAGAAGGTTAGAGGATATTAAGAGGATTGAAGAAAATAATTAAGGAGGGGGGGTGATATGGATAGATTGTTTGAATTATTTGGAAGAAGAGGAAAGCAGAAGTTGCATGAGGAATGGAGAAGGAAATGGGAAGAACATAATAGACGGCGAAGCGAACATATTGATGAGACCATTCTTGGTTTTTTTAAAGAGCGGGGTGTGGTCAGAACCTCGGTTCCAATAGATTTGGTGAACGCAGAGGGAGAGGTTATAGGTACAATTGAACCCAATGAGAAATAGGATTGAGGAGAACTACTAGTTGATAAAGAGAATTTACGTGGAAGACGCAAGTTTTTTATCACGAGCTAAAGCTTTTTGATAGAAACTTTTGCCCGCCTCTCGCAATTCTTGAGCGGGAATTGGTTTTCCCTGAGCTTCGAGTTCAGTTGCGAGATTAGTAAGAACTTGATGGGTCGTTGCTCTAGCTACCATTCTTTCAATCCTCGCACCAATATCCATTGATTGTTCGTGATCGTATTTCATATCTTGTATTATAGGACTGTGTGTGAATGTCAAGGTTAAAAGCTGATAATGACAAGAAACAAATATAAAAATGACTTGACAATTTAAACATGTACATATATAGTATGTACAATGCAGGCTAGAGTTAAAGGTAAAGTTTTGGAATTTGATTGGGACAAGTGGAATTTAGATAAAAGTTATTTAAAACACGGAATTTTACCAAAAGAGACGGAAGAAGTGTTTACGGACAGCGAATCTATAGTTTTACCGGATATAAAACATTCTCAAAAAGAAGAGAGATTTATTATTGCGGGTAAGACGTTAGAAAAAGTAAATGTATTTGTAGTTTTTACTTTTAGGAAAGGCAAAGTTCGTGTTATTTCAGCAAGAAGAATGCATCTAAAGGAGGTGGAAAGATATGAAAAAATTAAAAAAAATACCTAAATTCAAGACGGAAAAAGAAGAAAGACTTTTTTGGCAGAAAGTTGATTCGACCGAGTATGTAGATTGGTCAAAAGCAGAAAAGTGGATATTCCCGAATTTAAAACTCACGTCTACACCGATTACAATAAGAATTCCTGACTCTTTGTTAAGTAGAGTTAAGATGAAAGCACACCAAAAAGATATTCCTTATCAATCTTTGATTAAACAGTATATTCATCGTGGATTAAGAGAGACCGTTTAAGGGGATAAAACTTATCTCGTTGCAAGGTATAAGCACAGGTTAGACGAAATAAAGAAACTTGAAGAAAATAATTAACTGCACCTGGCCAACAAATTGGTAAAAAAGACTTCTGGATATAGAGAATATTGAAGCTAAGAACTAGCTTCAATAATGGGGTGAGCTTCGAATTCTCTAGGAGAAATACATTTGTCAAAAGCCGGTACGGTATCAATAAGCGGATATGCCCTGGTACAATTTCTTTGAAGTATAATTTTAGGTTTACTAGATTCGGAATTGCTACTCTTATTAACAACAACACCGTTAATACTAAAGACAGTTCGCCTTTGTTCCGTATATTCTGCTAAAAAAGGTGTAGCCAAACGGCAGTTACGACATCTTTTTGCAAGTAGTTCTTTTGGAGTCATAATACCTGGAATTATAATCACAATATTTCTGAAGTCAAGGTGAAAGAAAATAATTAAGAAATATGAAGAACTTTTTTAATTGCTTCGTCTAATTCATTTCTCCTTAGTGGTTTAGATAATATTAGATTGGAAACACCCTCAAATTCCTCGAGTCTTTCAGCCCGCGAGATAGCACCTGTTAAAATAATTGTTAATACGCCTTTGCTTTTCAGATTATCAAGTAATGCGTGAGTATTAATACTTCCCAATCCTAAATCAACTATAGATAGCATAGAACTTTGAGCGATCTTTTCGATAAGTGTTTCAATTTGTTTTTCTTGAATTCTAACTCCCGGTCGATAAATAACTTGAAACCCCGTAACTTCATACCCTTTTCTTGAAAGAATGTTAGTTTGGCCATCAACTGCCCATTTGTCATCGTCGACATAGGAGATTTTTATCGGGTCACTAATTCTTTGCCTTAACCGTGGTTTTATTACTTTGAATAAAGGTTCTCTCTCCATGGTTTTATACTATTTCTATATTACAATGCGATGCTTTTTCTATGCTCATAAGGAACTTCTGGGTTGAATTATAAAACTTATATTCGGAAACACAACGATACATCAACGAAAGTTGATAATATAAGAGATAGGGTGTAAAAGAAGGCTTTTGGATATCGAAAAGATCGAAGCAGATAACGAATGGCTATTAACCTTTTAACCATTCTTCGAACGGAACTTTTGAGTTTCGGGTACCCTTGACTCGTTGAAAACCTCTCATTAAAAACGCAATTGCTGGCGTGTCTCCGCTGATACCACCAATAGAACTTAAAATACTATCAACCCGATTCCTTAATTACACAACCTGTCGCTCATTCTGAGGCCCTGAACCCAAAAAGGACTTTTCAACTTCGGCAACTGCTAGATACAGGGCAGTTTCTTCGGAACCAAATAAAGACGTTCTTTCCATAAACTTTAATGGATATACCTTATAGTATATATAATTATGTTTGGTTGTCAACTTATCTTACTAGTTCAAAAGTTATTGCATACTACATGTTGCTTGCTACACCCGCCTGCAACGCTTGTGCGTACCCGCTTGCAGCGATGAAGCAACTTCGGGCCGGGTACTTGCGGGCAGGTACTACATAATCCATACTTATAAATATGATTAATTTACCAGAACTAAAGGATATAGATGTTAGTGGAAAAAGAGTAATTGTAAGAATGGATCTTGATGTAGAAGATGATTACACTCGCTTAGAGTTCGCGGAGGAGACTTTAGACTATTTAGTTTCCAAAAGAGCGCGACTTATTCTTATTGGTCATAAAGGAAGGCCAGAAGGAGAGAGACTGCCGGAATTATCCCTCTCGTCCATTGCCCAAGTTCTCGGTGGAATTGTAGGAGAGAGAGTAAATTTTTTCCATGATATTACTGGGTACGAAGTCGAAAAAAGAGTCAAGATGTTAGGGGAAGGTAATATTTTGCTTTTAGAAAACTTAAGATTTGATAAAGGCGAGGAAGAAAATGACGAAAATTTTGCTAAGGACTTGGCTAACTTGGGAGATGTTTACATAAATGAGGCATTTGCTAATTCACATAGAGAACACGCTTCTATTGTAGGAATCCCTAAATTGATACCTCATGCAGCAGGTTTCAGGTTTATAAAAGAAGTCGAGAATTTAAATCGGGTGCTTGTTAGTCCTAAAAGGCCTGTAGTGTTAGTTGTTGGGGGAATAAAACAAGATAAAGTAGGGTATATAAAAAGTTTCACCAGGATTGCCGATAAAATATTGGTTGGAGGAAAGCTGCCTTTATTATTTGGCGAGGATAACTCAAACCCTGAAAAAATTATTTTAGGGCAACTTGTTCCAGACAACGAAGATATTACGATTCACACTATTGAAAAGTTTAAAGAAGAGATCGCGAAGGCTGGCACACTTGTTGTAGCAGGAGTACCGGGGAAATATGAGGACGAAGGTCACAGACAAGGAACGAAGGAAGTCTTTGAGGCTATAGCAGCCTCTTCTGCCTTCAAATTGGCAGGGGGGGGAGATGCTGAAGCAGCGATTACAGAATTCGGTTTAAATGAGCGCTTTGACTGGATTTCGGTCGGCGGTGGGGCAATGCTTGAGTTTTTGGCAAAAGGCACTTTACCTGGAATTGAAGCGCTAAAGAGCTAAGAAGTTTTTCTGCTCTCAAGTCTTTCTGCAATCCTATCTAAAGATTTAGCTAAAAGAGGTAAAACTGCTGTTGATAATTTTACTTTTTCCGGCTGTTGTTCCATACCCAAAATCAAAATACCCGATGCTTGAAGTGCCGTTAGGCCACCATCGATTAACACTTTTGGATCACTATCACTACCCGTTTCTGTTTTATGAACTGCCATTAATCCGGCTGTCGTCCACATTCCAATAGCTAAAGCTGTAAGGGTTGTATTATGTAATTTAGCCGGATCTATATTGACATCTTTATCAGATTGGGCACGAAGCCAACTAGCAGCATTACGATAAATTATAGGATTAGATAATTGCTCTCTAAGTGACAACCTCTTATTATCGTTTTCGTTTGTTTCTGTCATTTAGGGAATTATAACATGCTTATGATTATTCATACTATTACATCCTTTATAATATTTTGGAGATGGGTACTTCTTTCTTATGCTTGTGGTTTGACTGTATACTTAAATTATAAAAGAATATGGTAAAAATCGGCATTAACGGTTTTGGCAGAATAGGTAGAATTGCTTTTAGAATATGGCTTCAAAAACATACTAACGAAATTGAAATTGCTGCAATTAACACGTCCGGCTCGATGAACATTGAAGGTTGGGCACACCTTGTAAATTACGACACGATGTACAGAAAATTTCAATATGAAGTGACATCAGAGAAAGTAAGAGATGTAAATGAGATGAAGAAGGAAGCAGCGACCCCACTTCGCCAAGGCTCTGAGGGGCAAGGCGACGATCTTTTAATAGGTTATTTATTGGTAAGCGGAAAAGATATTAAGATTCCTGTTTTGGCACAACGCGATCCGGAAAAAATTCCCTGGAGTAAATACGAGGTTGAAATTGTTATCGAGTCAACCGGCGCATTTACGAAAGAGGAGGATGCAAAAAAGCATGCAATAGGTGGTGCAAAAAGAGTTGTTTTGTCAGCTCCCGCAAAAGGCGGAAATGTATCTACTTATGTTTTAGGTGTCAATGAATATAAGGGTAAGGGTGAGGTACTATCTAATGCCAGTTGTACAACGAATTGCGTTGCCCCTGTTGCAGCTGTAATGCACTCTGCTTTCGGGGTTGAAAAAGCTCTAATGACGACAGTTCATAGTTATACAGACGATCAGAATTTACAGGACAATTCGCACAAAGACTTACGTCGTGCCCGGGCAGCTGCAGAGAATATTATCCCTACAACTACCGGGGCTGCCATAGCAACAACTGAAACGATTCCTGAATTGAAAGGCCTTTTTGACGGCATGTCGCTGCGCGTTCCGACCGCTACGGGGTCAATTTCCGATTTTACATTTCTTTTAAAGAAAAAAGTGACCGTCGAGGAGGTAAACAATGCTCTTACCAAAGCTGCTAAGGAAAATGCTTTATTTAAAGGCATTCTGGCTGTTTCAAATGAGCCGTTGGTTTCATCTGATATTATCGGGAGAAGTGAATCGGCGATAGTTGATCTTAATTTGACTCAAGTTGTGGGAGAAAATTTAGTTAAAGTTTTTGCCTGGTATGACAATGAGTGGGGATATGCAAACCGTCTTGTCGAGCAGGTTATTCGGGTTGCTAATACAATTGACAGCGAGAAAGCTCCAACCGACCCGATAACGCTTTCCTTTAAAAATGTTTGAGATAATTCCTTCCATACTGACAAATAGCCCTCAGGAAGCTTTGAGCGATTTAGAGAAGCTAAATGATGTTATTCTTCCGCATGGATTTCCCCTTGATAGAGTGCAGATTGATATTGTCGACGGCCAGTTTGCCGAAAATAAAACAATTGAGCCGGACGCTTTGGCAAATATAGAAACAAAACTAAAACTTGATTTTCATCTGATGACCAGTGAACCCATTGATTGGGTAGAAAGATGTGTCAGAGCCGGAGGAGAAAGAAATATCGGTCAAATCGAGTTAATGGCTAATCAATTTTCTTTTGTCGGTAAGGTCCAGGAGGTTGGTCTTGCCGTAGGTTTAGCGCTTAATATCGATACGGAAATAGAAAGACTTGACGATAGTCTTTTGTCCAGTCTGGATGTGGTGCTGCTTATGAGCTATCCGGCGGGAATGGGAGGACAGGAATTTGATATACGTGTTCTTGATAAGGTTAAAAGGTTAGTGGGCATGAGGGGTGAAAATATTAAGCCATTTAAAATCTGTGTGGATGGCGGGGTAACTCCTGATAATATAAAATCTGTTAAAATGGCAGGAGCGGATGAAGTTGTAATAGGGAAGAGATTGATCAGTGGAGACATTGAAGAAAATTTTGAAAAGTTTTACAAAGCTTTATACTGACCTTCTCTGATTAACGAGTTAACTATTATTTTTATGAACGACAAAAAGATTGTTAAACAGCTTATCAAGAATATTGCTTTCTTTGGAGATGCTGAAGCAAAGGAGTCAGGCCGGGTTTATAAAGATGCATATCAGATTGCGCAGATGCTTGCAGAAGAGGGTTTCACTATTGTGAATGGCGGGGGGCCTGGTGTGATGGATGCATCGACAAAGGGCGCTGAAGCAGTAGGGGGAGAGACGCTTGCTGTTACTTTTTATCCGAAAGATGCTCCCGGATTTGAGGGGAGATATATCGGAAATATAGTTGATGTCGAGATAAAAACAACAAATTATATTGAGAGGATGTTTAAGCTTTTAGAGCATGCCGACATGTATATTATTTTCCGGGGTGGTTCTGGTACCGTGAGTGAATTTGGTACGGCCTGGGTTCTGGCTAAACTATATTATGGTCACCATAAACCTTTTATTCTTTACGGTGATTTTTGGCCGGAAATTATCGATGTGTTGAGAAAGCACCTGAGCCTTGGTGGAGACGAAATGAAGGTATTTGAGATTGTTGAAAGAAAGGAAGACATCATTCCAGTAATTAGAAGATTTGAGAAAAAAATGGGAAGGTAGGATGGCTGGATGGGCATTAATGATCTGCAAGCTAAGGCCAATGAGATTAGACAAGATATTGTGAAGATGCTTCTAAAGGCAGGGAGCGGCCATTCCGCGGGGCCGCTAGGCATGGCGGATGTTTTTACAGCATTATATTTCGGCGGTGTCATGACTTATGATCCCGCTAAACCCAATTGGGAAGAGAGAGACAGATTAATTCTTTCAAACGGCCATATTTGCCCGGTGCTTTATGCAACTCTTGCACACGCCGGCTTTTTCTCTCACAAAGAACTGGCTACATTAAGAAAGTTAGGGAGTAAACTCCAGGGTCATCCGGAAAGGCAAAGATTGCCGGGAATTGAAACAACGTCGGGTCCACTGGGATCCGGGTTAGCCCAGGCTGCGGGATATGCTTATGCTAGCCGCATGGGTGCTTCGACAAGGGCTTCGACTGAGCTCAGCCGAACGTCCTCAGCACAAGCTACATTCAGGGTTTTTTGTATAACTTCTGATGCCGAACATCAGGAGGGCAATCACTGGGAAGCGGTTGCCTTTGCTGGAAAAAATAATTTGTCCAATCTAACGTCCTTTGTTGATCGTAATAATATCCAAATTTCCGGGTATACAGAAGAGATTATGCCTCTTGAACCCTTGAAGGCGAAATATGAAGCATTTAACTGGAGTGTAATAGAGGTGGATGGTCATAGCATCGAGACAATAATTGAGGCCGCAAATATGGCAAAAGCCATTGCTGAAAATCCAACGGTAATAATTTGTCATACCATTCCCGGTAAGGGAGTTGATTTTATGGAAGGAAGATGGGAATGGCATGGCAAGCCACCAAATCCGGAAGAAGCCAAAAAAGCATTACAAGAATTGAGAACATTGAGAGGAAAAATTAAAAGCGAACATGAATAATTTTGATTACCAAGGAAGACTGAATTTGATGGGGCAAATAGCCTCCCTGGGAATGTGGGGATACCCTTTAATATTTTTAGGAACAATTGGTTTGGCAATTTATAAGAAAAAGAGAGGAGGCAATTATAAGTTAGTAATAATTATTGGTACAGGTATATTTTTCCTATACGGATTAATTTCAGCAGTTATTGCAAACTACTTGATTAGCCCAATTTATAATCTGGGGAATTAAATGATTAATTCAAAAGCTAAGTTATCAGAAAAAATATTTAAGGCGGGTATTGAAAAAATACCGACCAGAAATGGTTTTGGTGAAGGATTAGTTGAAGCTGGGGAGAAAGATGAGAGAGTAGTTGTTCTTTCCGCTGACGTTGGTGAGAGTACAAGAGCATATTATTTCAAAGAAAAGTTTCCCCAGCGTTATATTGAAGTAGGTGTTGCTGAGCAGGCGATGGCGACGATAGCTGCGGGAATGGCAAACTATGGTAAAATTCCTTTTATAGCCAGTTATGCCACTTTTTCTCCGGGGAGGAATTGGGAACAAATTCGGACAACAATAGCCTTGAATGATGTACCGGTAAAGATTGCTGGAGCTCATGCGGGGATTTCGGTCGGACCGGACGGGGCGACACATCAAGCCTTGGAGGATATTGCAATTATGCGGGCAATGCCGAATATGATAGTTATTGCACCTTGCGATGCAATAGAAACTAAAAAAGCAGTTCTTGAGGTGGCGGGAAACGGAAAACCAGCCTATATTAGATTTGCCCGTGAGGCAACACCTGTTATAACTTCCGATTATACCCCATTTAATATCGGTAAAGCAGAAATTTTCTGGGACTCTGTTTCACAAGTCACTGATCACAAGTTACTGATTACCAATAGCGTTGCAATTGTTGCTTGTGGCCCTCTTGTCCATGAAGCTTTATTGGCTGCAAATGATCTTATGACAGGGTCAGACCCTGTCACTACGATGGTGATAAATTGCCATACGATAAAACCAATTGATGAGAAAACTATAATAAATGCTGCCAAAAGATGTGGTGCTGTTGTGACTGTAGAGGAACACCAAATAAACGGAGGATTGGGAGGAGCAGTTGCTGAAGTTTTAGCTAAAAATTATCCGGTTCCGATGGAATTTATCGGTATGTCGGACTCTTTTGGAGAATCAGGGGAGCCGGATGAGCTTTTAGAAAAATACAAGATGAAGTCGGCTGATATTATTGAAGCCTGTAAGAAAGTTGTAGCACGGAAGGAATAGTCTACGGACGATTTAAAATCTTATACTATAGACGTAAAATCCGATTCCTATAAATACAGCTAAAGCTATTACCAATAGTGTAAAGAAACTAACGAAACCTTTTTGATATTTAATCACTTTTACTCACCTCAGTCTTTCTTTTTTTCAACCACTTCCAGATAAGTTTGATGATAATGATAGCCGGAACAAAGACGGCTGCGTATACTCCTGCCCATATGGCCAATGTAGCTAACTTTCTGAGGGTTCCGACAAGAGACCTGACGGCAAGTTTGAATATAACTTTAGGTCTGAAGGTTTCGCTGGGTGCATAAGGAAGAGCAATCTCATCCGTCGAAAGATAGAGAGTAAGCTTGGCAAGCTCTGAATTTTTCTTAAGGGCGTCCTGTTGGCCTTTTAGGGCATCGATTTGATTTTGGTACGTAAGTATTTGCTGGGTTACGCTCGTGATATCACTGACTTTTGTGGCTGAATCTAGGATTGCTTCGAGTTTGCTGATAGCTCTTTCGTTCTGAGCGATTCTTTTATCAATATCCACATACTGGTCAGTAACATCCCGCCCGACCAGATTTTCCGAGACTACTTTGACAGACAATGAATGAAAATAGTTAAGCGCGCTTTCTAATTTATCTGCCGGGACGCGTATAGTCACGGTTGATGTCGGTGCATCCTGGGGATTGGAGACGCTCGAATTAACCATATAGCCTCTGTTATCCTGAGCATATTTAACGATTTTATTTCTTACGTCGGTGACGTCTTTAACAAGTAGGGATAGACTTGACTCCTGGATAACAAGACGCTCATCAACATCGGTTTGTGGCGCATAATCTCTCGTTGGGGGCATTATTACGGAGCCGAAGGATCCGCCAATACCGCCAGTACCTAATGAATATTCTGGAGTAGATATTTGTTTAGTTGTGCTAGGCAAGTTAAAAGAGCGTAAATTTACACCAAAGAAGCTTTCGAAAAGATTTATAGAAAAGTAGGCTAAAACAAGAATAACAACAGTTATAAATTTATTATTCTTGATCCATTCAACAATTTTCATTATTTAGATTGTGCTTTTTTTTGAGACTCTTGTCAATTTTTCAAATTTACATTGAGGCTCCAAAACAGGTAATTGATTCTTCCGTTTGCGTCCAACCACATGACCCATTATCCTGTCTTTCACAAACAGCTTTTTTATAACATGCAAATTCGGGTTTATAAATACATGGGGAAGCCATTTTTTCATCAGCGCAAATTTCTCCGTTACAACCACCTATAAAACAGCCCCCGCTTTTTTCAGAAGGCGTAGGCGTTATATTGGGTTTTTGAGTCGGACTCGGGTTTAAACTTTGTGTCGGAGTAGGTAAGGAGGTTAATCCTTGTGTACTTAGGAATCTATTTACACGTATTTTTACCAGGATGAAGTAGGAAATGACAGTAAGAAGAAGAATTATCAGGGAAGGGTAAAGAAGTTTCTCCTTAGTCTTTATGATCTTTTTGTGTGGAGGTTTGAACATATTTCACACTTCTACAAATTGTCAACTGAAACTGCAGGCGTTGCTGTGGGAGATGTGGTCGGTCCGGTTAAATTTGGAGAAGGTGAAGCAGACGGCGTACTTTGAGTTACCTGGGAAACTATTCTGAATGAAGAAAGAATTTTGTTAAAAAGAATAACTCCAACGTTGGCTTGAGAAGTTCCGGTGTAAAGCGCGACTGGTACTGGAGTCCTATCTATTAAGGTTTTTGCGCTTGATCCATTTTTAAGCCATTTGATGCCATTTAAGACAACAAGATCGTTTTTCCCGTCTTTATTCTCTTCGGCTGTAAATTCTTCGAAAGCATCGTACTTTTGGGTAAGATCATTCATCGGCCCAACTCTAAATTCAAAGCCCTTCGAGATGGCCGATCCTTCATAGGCAAAATCTAGAGATTTAACACTTATAATTTTCTGATTGCCTAGTTCTTGGTTTTGACTTTCGCTGACTTCCCAGTCGGATGGTACTTTGAATTCAACAGGAATAATATTACTCCTAAAAGTTTTTAGGTTTGTATAAATATCAGGTGTCGGTGTAGCGACTTGAGTCAAGGGAGTTTGTGTGACTTTATTTTTAAGTTGCATATTTTGATAAGCCAGATACCCGACGCCACCAGCAACTAATAAGATTAAAATTCCAAGAATAAGCAAAATGGGCAATTTACTTCTTGATCTTCGAGGAGTAATTACTTCATTCAGATTAGGAGTTGTATCTTGGATTGACGGCCCAACTGATGGCGGAGATGGTGGCGGATCCATTGGGGAAGCCTGATTAGTGATAGGAACTGTGGGTTGAGGCGGAGTTACGGGTGGGGTAACAGTCTCAAAAGGATTGGAATAAGTAGCTGCCGGCATACTCGGAGGCGTGTTCTGAAATTGAGGGAAAACCGGTGCAGTTGGCTGATTAGGTTCAGGTTGCTCAGGAACCGTTATGTTAGGCTTAATTATTGGCTCGACAGGTTGAGGCTCGGTGATATTTTGAGTAGGAGTTTGCTGTTGGGAGGTTAAGTCGTTCGAAGACGGAAATACCGACCCTGTTGGGCCGCTAGGATTAGTTCTGGTTGGATCGGCAGGCTTCATGCTGGGTTAAATTATGAATTATTTTTCTTGTTCTTGCAACCAGAAAATGGTAGATTGGATAATAGTTATGGATAAAGCTAAACTTGAAACACGAGTGCATAGACTGATCTTCGAGGGGAAGGGTATCTTAGCTGCCGATGAAAGTACTGGCTCAATAAAGAAGCGTTTTGACTCAGTTGGTGTCGCTTCAACTCCCGAAAACCACAGGCTTTATCGTCAGATGCTCTTTACAACACCCAATATAAAGAATTTCATAAGCGGTGTTATTTTATTCGACGAGACGATTAGACAAAATACGGACGGGGGAATAGCTTTTCCTGACTGTCTCGCAAAGATTGGAATAACTCCCGGTATTAAAGTCGATATGGGCGCAAAAGACATGGCAAATTTTCCGGGAGAGAAAATAACCGAAGGATTGGACTCTCTTCGCGAGAGGTTGAGTGATTATGTCAATCTTGGTGCGGAATTTACAAAATGGCGTGCAGTCATAAAGATTGATAAAGATTTGCCGACGGACGGATGTATATATGCAAATTGTGAAGCGTTAGCCCGTTTTGCTGCCCTATCGCAAGAACAGGACATGGTGCCAATTGTCGAGCCAGAGGTTTTAATGGAGGGAAGTCACACGCTTGAAAGGTCGGCTGAGGTGTCGAAACGGATGATGAAGAATCTTTTTATTGCTCTATCAAGACACAGGGTTTATATAAAAGGCATGCTTCTTAAAGCCAGCTGGGTCCACCCCGGATTTGATTATCCTGAGAAGTCGGACAGTAAAGAAATTGCCAAGACTACTCTGCGGGTTTTTAAAGAAGTTCTACCCGATGAACTTCCGGGAGTTGTATTTCTTTCAGGTGGCGATTCTCCCGAGGATTCAACAGACCATCTCGATAAACTTAATGAGCTTGAAAATATTCCCTGGAAGCTGAGTTTCTCTTTCGGAAGAGCTCTTCAGGAGCCCGCCCTCAAAGCTTGGGTGGGAAAATCTGAAAATATCGCGCATGCACAGCAACTTTTCTATGAACGGGCAAGGTTAAACAGTTTAGCAAGGTCAGGAGATTATTAATATGAGCGAATTTGATCTTTTAACAATAGGCGATGCGTCGCTGGATGCTTTCATATTTCCGACCGAGACTGAAACACTGTGTCAACTAAACGACAAGGATTGTCTGATTTGTTTTTCGTATGGCGATAAGATTCCAATTAGGGATTTGGAGTTTTCAATAGGTGGAAACGCTGCAAATAACGGGGTTGGTACACAAAGGCTTGGGATAAAAAATTCAACCATACTTACATTAGGGGCAGATAAAATAGGTGATCAGATAGTAGAAACCTTGATGAAAGAAGGCGTTGATGTATCACATGTTTACAGGTTGCCTGAGAAAAGATCAAATTATTCACTAGCAATAAATTATTCCGGTGAGAGAACGATGTTTACATACAAAGATGAAATTAATTATAAGTTTCCTGAAGAGATGCCATCAGCTTCGTGGATATATTTGACCTCTGCGGGTGATGACTTTGAAAGTATTTACACACGCGTTGTTGATTGGGTTAAATCCCACCCTGATGTTAAATTGGTATTTAATCCCGGAAGCAGACAACTTAGGGTAGGGGTTGAAAAGTTGAAAAATGTTTTGAGTATTGCAACTATTCTTTACATAAATAGAGAAGAAGCGGAAAAATTAAGCGGCCGGACGGAAAGTACGGGTAAGGATAAGGAACTGCTGGATGCTGTAGCTGCGCTCGGACCCAAAATTCCAATAATAACAGACGGTGTTAACGGCTCTTTTACGCTGTTTGAAGGCAAATATTACCAAGCAGGAGTTATGCCTGTGGATTCGTTTGAAAGAACGGGTGCCGGAGACGCTTTCGGGTCGGGCTGCCTGGCAGCTCTCATTAAAGGCAAAAATATCGACGAAGCACTCTTACAGGGAACTGTTAATTCAGCTTCGGTGATTGGTTATATCGGTGCACAAAAAGGTCTTTTAACAGGTGAGGGGATGCAAACATGGATGGCTAGAGCTAAATCGAGCGGAGTTGAAGTTAAGGAGTTTTAAGGTGGCAGAAAGAGATATTTTAGACGGTATTAAAAGAGATGGGTTAATAAAATTTGTTAATACAGCAAGATTTCTCCAAGTTGTAGATAATGAGAGGGGAGGAATACCCGCTGTTATAATTACAGAAACAAATGGTAAAGGTCCTCAGTTTTATATACTTACGGGAGCCAATTGTAGTGAGAAATACCTTATCGAGCCAAGAGATGTCGTTGAAAAAATATTAGAAACAAATTTGACCCAATTACACCAGGGATAGTACTATTAATCTATTGCATTCGAGAGTACACCGGCATTTATGCCGGGGGTGAATCGAACGCAACAAACTTGTCGAGCCTGAAAGGCGCGAATACTACAGCCTTTAGGCCGCAGTAGTTTATGTCAAAAATATTTGTTACAAGAAAATTTCCGGGAACTGCACTCGATAGATTAAAAGAATCAGGCAATGGGGTAACTATCTCCGAGTTCGACAGACCGATTACCCAGGAAGAATTAATTGATAAAGGAAAAGGATGCGATGCGCTTCTCACTCTTCTTACAGACAAAATTGACGGCGAGCTCGTAGATGCAATTGGACCTCAACTTAAAGTTGTTTCAAATTATGCAGTAGGTTTTGACAATATCAATGTTCCTGAACTATCCGATCGGGGCATAATCGCAGCTAATACGCCATGCGAGGAAGTTAATGAAGCCGTAGCCGAACATACATGGGCACTGCTTCTGGCCTTAACCCGAAGGATTGTTGAAGCCGATGAATCGACAAGGCGGGGAAGTTATAGAGGCTGGGAACCCAATATCTTTCTTGGGAAATCATTGAAGGGGAAAACCCTGGGCGTTATCGGTTTAGGCAGGATCGGAACAATGGTCGCCAAACGCGCAAAAGGCTTTGAAATGCGAGTCCTATACAATAAAAGAACTCCTGATACTGACGCCGAGAAGGACATAGGTATCGAATTTTCAGATCTTGATCGATTACTTCGCGAGAGCGATTTTGTATCACTGCATGTTCCGTTGACTGATGAAACTAGAGGAATGGTCAATGCCGAAAGCCTGGGAAAGTTAAAACAGGGATGTTATTTAATCAATACTGCCCGAGGACCAATTGTCGACGAACATGCATTAGTTGACGCCCTGAGGAGCGGCCATTTAAGTGGAGCTGCCCTCGATGTTTTTGAAGTCGAGCCGAACATCAATCCTGAGTTAATTGGCATGGAGAATGTTGTATTAACACCCCATATCGCCTCCGGTACCCATGAAGCCAGGGAAAAGATGGGGCAACTCGCAGTTGATGCGGTACTCCAAGTACTTTCTGGCCAAGTACCTGAAAATATTATTAACAAAGAAGTATGGCCTCAGGCGCGGGCAAACACCGAGAAAGAATTAGTTAGGTACAAAGTAGCTTAAGTTAGAGTGCCTTTTTTCATTAATCGGCTTGGAGCGAATAATCGGAGAAAATAATTTGTTTTGAGTAAATAAATACCTCTTATCTTTTAAGCAATATTCCACACTAATATTCCGAAGAAAATCCTAATCTACTTCATATATTAATAGCCAAAATTTCATTGTAAAATGGATATATGGTGTTATTCAAAAAGACTAAGAAAATAAATGAAGATGACTATGATGAGGAGCTGGTAGAAAAACCCTTAAGAAGGAGACCGAAGAGTAAAGATTTTAAAGACTTAAAATCTGAAAATAAGCAGAGCTTGGCCGACAACGTCGGTAGGAGAAAAAGAAAAGAACCTCCTCGGGAGTGGAGTAGGATAGACAGAATATTACTTCTAACCTTGTTGATTTTTACTGCCGGAACGTCATTCTATTTGGCTTTAGACGCCAGGGAGGGAAAATTCCCCGGTCTGCCCAAATTCGGGATCCCTAAAATATCAAGTCCTTTTTGGGGGGAGGAAACAATTGTTATTACCGGTAAAAAGAAAGATGAGGAGAAAGCTCTTGAGGTAACTCAGAAATTTAAAGATGCAACCAGCTATCTCTCCGGCGTTTACGGATTTTACGTTATTGAGCTTAGTAGCGGATTTACTTACGGCGAGTATGAAGATGAGGTATTTGAAGCGGCTTCTTTAATAAAGCTTCCGGTAATTGTCGGTATGTTTATGGAAGCCGAGAAAGGAAATATTGATTTAGATACCAAATACAAGCTCACGGCCAGTGATAAGGTCGTCGGTTCAGGAAGTTTATACGGAAAACCTGTTGGTTATGAAACGACGTATCGGAATTTGGTGGGGTTAATGGGTAAACAGTCGGATAATACCGCTTTCAATATTTGTCGAAAGTTACTCGGGGAGGAAAAAATCAAGGAAATAATATCTGATATAGGTTTGACATCAACCAATTTGGCTGAGAATGCAACCACCCCCAAAGATATCGGAGTAATATTTGAAAAACTTTGGAAAGCCAGCCTGCCAGCGCCTGAGCGCAGCAACCCGTCTGTCACGCGTGGCGAGACCTTGCGGGCAGGTGGCGGGCAGACAACTATTCTGACTGAGAAATCCGCAAATGAGATTCTGGGGTATTTGACGGACACAGTCTTTGAAAATTGGCTAGCAGGAGGTGTGCCGGAGAATATAAGAGTTGCCCATAAATACGGACGTGAAGTACATGTAGTTAATGACGGCGGAATCATATATGCCGACCTCCGGTTCAGAGAACCTCAAGGTTCGGAGAAAGACCTCCAGCCCGGAGGGGGGCCTTATGTAGCTGTTATTATGACCAAGGGAGTTGTTGAAAAAGAGGCAGATGAGGTAATTCCCAAGCTTTCGGAAATAATATACCAAGGCGAAACTTCAGTGAAGTAAGCAGGTACTTTTCGGGGCATTTTCCTTTAAAAACCACTCCTCGAAGCTTTTAACTATAATTTCTTCGCTATCTGCTTTTTTATAGGAGGAACAGATTTTCTTTTTCTCAACACCTGCCGGAATTTCCCATGGATGATTTGATCTGTCTGCCAGGAGGTTAGTCATAATTTTGTTAAAAATAGGCGTTGCTCCGGTTACTCCCGAAGCAATCCTCGACATCGGAGAGTTGTCGTTATTTCCTACCCAAGCCAGAGTTAAATAATATTGGTTATAACCGATTGCAAAATTGTCACGAAGAGCATTACTCGTGCCGGTTTTTACTGCGACTTCTTTGTGATTGGGGATGTTAAGAAGTGAGTTAGCACCGAACGCCGGAGTACGAGCCTTATTATCTTTTAATATGTCAGTTATAATAAATGCAACGCGGGGATCCAGAACCACCTCAACATGGCGATCGGTTTTATCTTCTAAAACTTTACCTTTATAATTTGTCACCTTCAGTATCGGATTGAAATCTACTCTTGTACCGTAATTTGCTACGACGGAATAAACTTGGGCTAACTCCAATGGTTTTATATCCGCTCCTCCCAAGGTAATAGAGAGCCCGTAGTTTGACGGATCATTCCATGTAGTTATGCCCATTTTTCTTCCCTGATCAATCATCTTGTCAACTCCATAACTTGCTAAAACTTTGACTGCAGGAACATTACGGGATTCGGCAAAAGCGCTTCTTAAAGTGAGTTTTCCCCGAAACTTGCCATCATAATTTTTGGGTGAATAAGGGGTTTGTCCTGCAATTTTATAGCTTATTGGAGCATCGTTGATTATAGAAGAAGCGGTATATCCGTGAGTAAGTGCATAAGCATAATTAACAATCTTTATAGAAGAACCCGGTTGTTGAAGGGACGTAAGTACATTGACATTTCCTTCCGAAGGAATATCAAAATAATTTTTACTTCCGACCATTGCAAGTATCTCACCGGTTTGAGGATTAGCAACAAGAGCTGCACCATTACCTACGTGGTAATTTACAAGTTTTGGAATTTCCTCGGCAACTACCTTTTCAGTCATGTGTTGGGTTTTAAGATCAAGCGTGGTTACAACTTCTAGTCCTCCTTTTTCTACAACGCCTTTCCCATATTTATCTTCCAAAAGGTCGCGAACATACATAACAAAATGTGGGGCTTTTATATCAATTGTGTTATTGGCGTACTTTAACTCTTCTTTAAGAGCATCTTCCTTTTGAGCTTCAGATATGAATAAATCTTTGACCATTTGATCCAAGACCTCTTTTTGCCTTTCCTTTGCAGTTTTTGGATTCGAACCAAACGGGGAAAATTTAGTCGGACTTTGGGGTAAACCAGCTAAGAGTGCCGCCTCGGCTAAAGTAAGTTCTTGTGCATTTTTACCAAAATAAAACTTAGAGGCCTCTTCAATTCCATAGGCCGTTCCACCGTAAGATACTTCATTAAGATACATTTCGAGAATTTGATCTTTACTGAAATAGAATTCAACCTCTATGGCCAAAACTAATTCTCTCAGCTTTCTGCTGAACGTTTTTTCGGGTGATAATAGAGTATTTTTTACAAGCTGTTGGGTAATTGTTGAGCCTCCGGTTAGTTTACCTTGTAAAGTATTTTTAATTAATGCCCTCGACATGCCTCTAAGAGAAAAACCCGGGTGGGAGTAGAATTCAGCGTCTTCGATGGCCAGAGTTGAGAGAATCACATTTTTAGGAAGTTCACTAAGTTTTACCGGTGTTCGATTTTGATCTTTATAAATTTTGTAGAGTAAGACGCCGTTTCTGTCGTATATTTTCGTCGAAACTTCTGACGCCCGCGTTGATAAAACTTTAGGAGAGGGAAGATCCTCCATAATATAAGTCCAAAAGAAGGTGGTAGAGAATGTAAGTAGGACTGTAATGATTGAAATGCTAATTAATAAGTTTTTCGATACATGAGCTTTTCTATTGTACGTTTTTTGAAGAAAGAAGAGCTTTGTTTTTATGAGCGGTTTTTTGAGGCTTGTTTTTAATGAAGAGGATAATTTAATCAAAAAAAGATCGTGGTTTCGGTCTATTTTCTTTACCCCATAATAAATATAAATTGTAAAGAGAAAAACACTTAAAATACCGAGGTAAAAGGGTTTGCCAATAAAAGCTAGTAGCCTTAGTATTAGCTTGAAGGCAACTTTGGCTATTTTTTGGGCAAATTTCTCATCTGGTTTATATGGGAGGAGGTGCTCCACTACCTATATTGTAACAACGAAAGCAATAGGTTTTAAGAGGGAGTTTTTTTGTGAGGAGGTTTCAACTGGGACGTAATAGATTGATAATTTTTTGAAGAATGTCTTCAAAGTTGGGAGTACCTGTTGTATAAATTCTAACTGCATCAACCGTTCCTTCAACTGACTTAATATAGGCAACGATTTCTTCTGGCGTAAATTGTGCTGCTTCAACCCCTCCCGGAGTGAGTACTATTTGTGCCCATATTTTAACCTCCGGATTTCCACTCCTAAGCATGTCTGCAACCCTTTTTACTGATTGGTTGTATTCTTCCGGAGTTGCGTGTTTGTTTGTTTTTTTATCTATAGTTAAACCTTGGGTTTGAATAAGCCAAATATCTGTAAACTTCGCTGCTTGTGCGTAATTCTCTTCCTGTTTACTTATATATTTCAAGCCGGGGCCGTTAACCAGTTTTAGTCCATAACTTTGCACAGTCTGTTGTGCTTTTTGGCTAGATCCGACGAAGTCGTTTAATTCTTCCTCCGGAGTTCCCTCACGATCTTCCGGATTATAACCAAGATAGTTACATATCACCTCTTTTTCTTTCGCCAAAGCGGCGATTTCTTTTAGTCCATCGAGAGATCTGGCTATGCATACTGTCTGAATTGATTTTTCGTTGGCATTTGTTATTAAATCAGAAGATTTAGTGATGTTCATGAGATCAACAAAATCATTGGCATTTGTCAGATAGCGTAAAAAGGGGAGGGTTCTTTCAGACAGACCGAATCCAATTCCTATAGAATTTTCACTTTTTTGAGTAGGTTCTTGAGAAGGTAATTTTATTTGTCCATTTTTATACGCATAATACCCAATTCCAATAGAAGTTAATAAGGTTATGACTAAAAGAATGATGAGAGGAACAAAACCGTTTGACCCACGCACCAGAACAGAGTTTGGTACGGGGCTTAGATTTTTGTTCATTTTCTCTTGAGTAAACTTAAAAATTCTTCAACAGTAAGAGGGATAGGTTTTAAAATTCCGTTTCGGAGCGTTCCTTTCTTTATAATTTTATGATCGGGGACAATTATAATTTGTGTGGTATTTGCTTTCTGTCTCTGAAGTTTAATATGGCTTCCTTTTTGAGAAACTTTTTCAAATCCTATTTTTCTCAAGACTTTTATTACTTCGCGTCCACTAACTTGGGGCAGTTTAGGCATACCTTACCTTTATAGGTACCAGAAACTGTTTGTCGTTCTTTTCGTCGCCATATTCCAGAATTTCAGGGGACGATTCCAAATAAAGTTCAATTGCCTCCTTGATGTTTTTTACTGCTTCTTCAAATGTTTCACCTTGAGAAGTACAACCCGGTAAGGCGGGAACCCAAACAGAGTATCCACCCTCTTTTTCTTCCTGAATAACCGCGTTATACTGCAGAATTTTTACTTTCTTTTTAGCCATTGTGAACAAATTATATCACAATTTTTAATCTAAAAACTTAAAAGCTATAGCCCTGAGTTAAATCGTAGGGCTACAGCCCCGAGTCAAACCGAAGGGTGGAGAGGATTTGATTATATGGATTATCTTCGAGAGTTTGCATGTCGCTTAAGTTATAAGAAATGCTAAGTAAAGAAAAATTAAACATTGAATAATTAATCTTGTATAATACCCGTTGTTCCCTGAATGCTGGAGGTAAGTTATTTTCACTTCGTGAATCGTAAATCAATTTTACTGCTGATTTACCTGCAACTTCGATTTTATTTCCGCTAACAAAACTTTTATCATTTTTTGCATTTTCTAATACCTTATCGAGATCCAAGTTGCTCGGGTCAAAACTTACTGATAATCCTTTATATGCAAATTCAGTACCTTCAAGGATAGATTCCGGAAATTTATTGGGGCTAAAGGATACAGTGTGGTAATTATTTAAATATTCATTTTTATTACCTAACTTATAACCCTTATCGTATACGTACCAATTTTTCGGATATTTGAGTATCCACCCGGCTTCGCTTGAGTAAGTTTTCCAATTTGAGGTATCTATTGTAGGAGTGGGGGAAGGAGATGATTGAGAAGTTGTTTTTACCTGCCCGTCCGGCAGGCGGGTCTGTCCATTTTTGTATGCATAATACCCAATTCCTCCGACAACAAGGACAGCCAGGATTATTATGATCAAAACTTGGGCAAAGCCTTTTTGACTTTTATTCTCTAAATCCATTTTGAAATTTGATTGTTGCTATATTGTTATAGTGGTTATGCCTTTTTGGATTGGTTTCGAAGGATCAGGCCGGCAGGTTTCGTCCGAAACAAAGTAGTAGGCTTCATAGGTAGCTTGTAACGTTGAGTTGTCTACCCATTTTGGATTGAAAAGAGATGGACTAGCACAGGTATCCTTGAGAAGGTCTGACTGGATTTTGATAGAAGCAATATTATTTGCTTGTGTATCCCAAACTTTGACTCTATAAGGACCGATATCTGCAGGTCTGGAGACTAAAGTCACATAGCGGCTATTGTCAGACCAGACAATATTATTTAATAAAGAGGTGTCGTTGAGTCCTATTTCCTCATAGGTTGTGGGGTTTGCAAATGAAGTAAGCAAAACCACGTAGACACTCGAACCTCCATCCGAAGTTACCACAACTATTTTGGATTCGTCGGGAGAAGGGATTGTTTTTTCTATCCAAGAGGAAGAGATATCATCATTAACTTTTCCGTCTGGGTATTTTTTTGCCAAATTCAAGTCAATTATAGTTTTAGTGCCATCTGTCCGTGTGACTTCGACGGTACGTTTATTCGTTGCCTGATCCAAGAACTTGAAGGTGGAGAGGATAAGGCGAAAAAAAGCCTTTGTTTCTGGTGTAATTTTCTCTAAAGTAAAACTGATGGCGGATTGATTGTCTTTACCCTGCATTGAAAAGCCACTGTTGTCCCGCCATTCGATACCTATTTTGCCGATATTTCCTTCAATGAGTTCTAGTTGACATCTGGGGGGAGTGCATGGTGCACTTAGTCCCATTGATAGGTTAACTGAAGTGTCGATGCGGATGGCTCTTATTTTCCCTTCGTCTTTAATAGCGAGGGATCGCAAGGCTGAAGGGGGATCGATTTCGACTGTCCAATTGGTAGGGTATTTGAATATAAAATTATAGTGCTCATCCTTAAAAGTTTTCCAATTTGCCAGGTCACCGTCCGGCAGGCGGGTCTGTCCATTTTTGTATGCATAATAACCTATACCAAAAGAAATAAATAATGAAATGACTAAAAGGATGATGAGAGGAATAAAACCTTTGGAGTGTTTGTACATTTTAAGTAAAACTAGTCTATAAATCTAAAAGTGGATAGAACTTGATCCATTACGGTATTTTTTGTCGAATTGGCAGGAAGTACAAATATATAACCATCCTTTTCTAATAGTGTCTCAGAATATTCGTGTGTAATAACTTTTTTAGTGTATTGATCTGTAATCATGTCTTTATAGTTGAGTTGTTTTGCAGGTAGATTTAAGAAAGTGATGTCTTTGAAAGCAACTAATTCGGTTTGACGGTCCGGATAAGCGGGATTTTCTTTGAGTGCATCTTGTACTACTCCGTCAACACTCAAATCATTTATAACTCTAACTAGCCAGTAAGAATCGACCTTCATTGTTTTTGGGCGAATACTTACATATAACAAGTCTGAGTATTTTGATAATCCTCTTTGGTGGTAATAATCTTCGGTGAATTCCCAATCTTTAGGGTACTCAAAATAAAAATTGAACTCTTCATTAATGTGTCTATTCCACTTGGGATTTATCATATTTATAAACTTGAACATGGAGAGGATTTGGTCGTGAGTTTTTAGATACTCTTCACTTAAGGAATATGAATCAATTGTATAGCATATGTTGTTGTGTGGAATCAGACGGTATTCTCTTTGATAGATCTTTCCATCCGATTTAAAAGTATTCCTAAATAAATAAGTAAATTTCTTGTCTATGAAATCGCCTAACCATATATAATCCTCATTAAAATACGAGGGAATAGATAGTGGATCCGGTTCACCTTTCTTCGTTTCGGTGTCTCTATGTTTTTCGCAACTATAATCATCGGAGAATGACTCGATTAAGATATAAGAATCAAGGCGGACTGCTTTGGGATAGTAAATTTCAATTACACTTTCACTTGCCCTTACAAGCCAATCTGGAGGGTAGATCAGTGTATAGCTCTGGTCTGTGCTGATGTATTTCTTCCAGTCTGATGTAATGGTTTCAGAATTGGTTTGTTGGATGGTGATCGGCTCGACGAAGCGCTTGCCGTTCACGGCTACACAAACGGAAGGATAACTTTCCTGAATTTTGCTTCCGGGTGCTGCCACGCATTCCTCGTAAGAAGAAATATTCGGATTTTTCTCAATTAGTTCCTTATTTGACCGGGCGATAAAACTAACAATTGCCCAAACTATAAGCATTAGAGCAATGGCGCTGAACTTGATAATGTCCTTTGAAAGCTGAAGTCGATTAATATATTTAGAGTCTTCTTCCACTACCAATAATATAGCATTACTGGCCAATTTTTGCTTGTATGGGGTAGCTGATTTTGGCTGAAGCGGATGCTATCGGGCAGTCTAAGCAAACCAGGGTACCAAGTGGGTCCAAGAGAAATGCTCGATTTTGAGTTTCTGTTAATTCGGGGGGTAGTTCGGGATAAGCGAGGGCTTGGTTGGTTTTATCAATTAAAACATCTTTGTTACCGCTTTCTATTCCCGCCCCAACTCTGTCTTTTAAGAAATATTCATATCTAGTCGCACAGCCGGGATTATTAGGGTCATTTGGCAGATTCCCGCTTGGGGTACAAACGTTAGCGCCTATTACGCCCTCCGGTTGTTTTGGCCAGGCATCGTTTTTATCTTTTAGGTTGAAGTAACCTTCTTCTGATTTATCAAGTGCTGCCTTGATGATAATATTCCAGATCGGGGAGGCGCCTGAGACACCTGAAACAGCTCCGCTCATTTCGGAGTTGTCGTTATTGCCTACCCAAGCGAGGGCGAGTACGTGGCCGTTATAGCCGATTGTCCAGTTGTCGCGCCTGTCGTTTGTCGTTCCTGTTTTTACTGACACCTGTGGATGATCTTTAACAACTAAGTATGACGAACTCCCGAAAGCTGCCGAACGGGCACCATTATCTTGGAGAATATGTGAAATTAGAAAGCTCGTATCAGCGTCAAGAACTCTTTCACCTTCTATATCATCGGGATTAACATCCTCATAAACTTTTCCTTTGTAATCTTCAACTTTTAGTATTGAAATTAGTGGTATTTTTATACCTTGATTGGCAAAAACCCCGAAAGCTTCTGCCATATCATAAGGTTTTACTTCGCCTCCGCCGAGCGTAAGAGATAATCCATAATTTTTCGGGTCCGTAAATGTAGTTATACCCATTTTAGTGGCAAAGTTTATGAAGTTTTCAATACCATTTAAAGCGAGAACCCTGACTGCCGGAATATTGTAGGAATTAGCCAGTGCATAGCGTACCTGCACGGCTCCGTGGAAACCTCTGTCATAATTGACCGGGCAATAAGCTCGTTGTCCGTAAACTGAAAAACAAGTCGGCACATCAGCTAAAGGTGTGGCTGGAGTTATTTTTCTATTTTTTAAGGCGAGAGCATAATTTAAAGGTTTGATGGAAGATCCGGGTTGGCGATTAGCAAAAATGATATTAACTTTCCCATCTTCATCTTGCGCAAAATAGTCTTTACTGCCCACCATGGCTAATATTTCCCCGGAATTAGGACGAGTAACAATAGCTGCACCATTACCGACATGCAGTTTTTTAAGCTTAGCCACCTCTGAAGCAACTTCTGCTTCGGCCAACTCCTGTAGGTCCAAGTCAAGCGTAGTTTTGACCCGCAGTCCTCCTTGCTCTGTAACTGAATCTCCGTATTTTTCGGCTAAGAGTTCTTTTACCCAAAGTGCAAAGTGTGGTGCCCTTAAGCTTTCAGGTTCAGCATATTTTAAAGAGGAAGCTTTTGCATTATCTGCTTCCTCTTGGGTGATATATTTATCTTCAACCATGCGTTTAAGTACAGTTTCCTGTCTGCCTTTTGCAAGTTCCGGATGGGCACCAAACGGAGAGTATTTTGTAGGTGCTGCCGGAAGTCCTGATAAGAGCGCTGCCTCAGCTAGACTTAAGTCTTTTGCATTTTTGCCAAAATATAGCTCACTTGCAGCACCTACCCCGTAAGCCGTGGAGCCATAAGGAATTTGGTTGAGGTACAGGCTGAGAATTTGTTTTTTGCTGTAGATTATCTCCACAAAAAAAGTGAGTGCAAATTCCCGGATTTTCCGTTTTACCGTTCGCTCGGGGGACAATAATTCGTTTTTAACGAGTTGTTGAGTCAGAGTTGAGCCTCCCTGGAGCTTTCTTTTAAAGATAGTATTGAAAGCTGCCCGGGTTATCCCGGCTATTGAAAAACCGTGGTGTTTATAAAAATCTTTATCTTCAATTGAGATTGTTGCATCAATAACGTATTTGGGAAGCTCATCGATTTCAATAGGAGTGCTTCGTTTATCGCCGTAGATTTCGTAGATTAGTTTACCATTTCTGTCGTATAGCTTTGAGGAGACGGGGACTTTACTTTGCATTAGTTTCGTCGGAAGCGGGACCCCCCAAAAAAGCCAAACAAAAAAACCTGTTAACGCGATTACTATTAATGCAATTGCAAATATTCTCCTTTTAGAAATTCCGCGTTTTGTCTTTTTCTTAGATGAGGATTTAATTTTTTCAACCTTTGATAGCTTTTTTAGATATTTTTTTGCTTTTTTCTTTTTAGACATAAAATTTTTGTTTGTCGTTAGTAATTATAGCAGCATTCAAGAAAACTCCGGGCTTTCATCCCCAGAGTATAACTCAAGTATGATATTATGCTCTTTTTTTGCCTGGTTCGAAAGAATTTGATACCATGAGAAAGACATGGAGAATAATTTGGAAACGAAACCTTGGTGGGGCTATATTCACGAGGACCTGCGAGAGCTTCTTACGCAATCAGTGCTTCTAATTACTACAGCCAGAAGATGGGAAAGCGAACTAAGCCGAAGCTATGGTAGGGGTTCTATTAAAAGGACTAAATTCCATGACTATGCTTTCGCGGTTTTTCCGGCGGCAAAAGCATATGAAGGCTTTTTAAAAACATTGTTTTTAGATTTAGATTTTATTAGAGAGGATGATTATTATGGTAAACATTTTAGAGTAGGGAAGGCTCTTAATCCATCGCTTGAGAAAGAATATAGGGATCGAGAAAGTGTTTATGACAAAATTGTGGAATTTTCTAAAGATAAAGTATTAGCAGATAATCTGTGGCAAACCTGGAAAGAGTGCCGGAATCTCCTTTTTCATTGGTTCCCAAATGAAAAAAACGCGATCAGCCTTCCTGAGGCGGAGGAAAAAATAAATATGGTAATTGCGTCTATCGATTTCGCTTATCGGGAATGTAAGATAAATAGGACAAGCAACAAAGTGCAAAGAACATAGTAAAATTTCCTTATGTCTAAAAAGAAACCTCTCATTAAGAATGTAATTTTATTTTCGGTTTATTTATTAATCGTTTGGGGCGTCTATCGCTCAAACTTTAACTTACCGGAGCCAATTGACGAGTTGTTAGTAAAACCGATTCTCTGGCTGGCTCCAATCATATATTTACTAAAGCGAGAACATGCTTCAGTTTCTTCACTGGGTGTAACTTTTAAAAATTTATTTCCTTCGCTTTATTTTGCATTAGCTCTTGGGGCTGGTTTCGGAATTGCCGGGTTAATTGTGAGTTTCATTAAATATCGAGGCTTTGACTTTACCGCAAATATCGGAAATTATCCGTTTTTTTACGGTCTGGCTATTTCTTGCATAACGGCGACGGTTGAGGAGACGACTTTCAGGGGTTATATCTTCAACAGGCTGTTAACTATCTTGAAGAAGGAGTGGGCGGCTAATTGTGTAACCAGCTTGATTTGGGCTGCCATGCATGTCCCGGTAGCGGTATTTTTGTGGAAACTAGCCTTACCTTCGGCTGCAATTTATCTGGGTTTGATTTTTCTCTTCGGAGTCGGATCCGCTTTTGTCTTTGCGAGAACAAAAAATATTGCCTCATCAATTCTCCTGCATGTTCTCTGGGAATGGCCAGTAATTCTTTTCAGATAATCAGAATACTCTGAAAAATCGGAGATTCAGATAGTCTGATAGACCGATGATTTTACCTAATCGGAGTGTCTGATATTCAGATTCCCCGAGTATTCTGAGTTTTCTGTTTCTCCGAATGAGACTATCTGATTCCTTGACTTAAGAAGAGCACGGATTTAAGATAAACTACCTCAATGTGGCGCAAGATTATTTTTGTTGTAGCAACGCTTTTTTTTGCTTTTGGGATACTATTTATATCAATACTTCGTACAGCCTCTGTTAAGTATGAATTTGGCCAGGGAAAAGGTTTAGATCTGAATATGGTATCAGGTAATAAGTCTTATTCAATTATTTATTACTTAGCCTACCCCGGGAAGGTTTTGCCTGATAGTCCGCTTTGGAGAATTAAAGCTGCTAGGGACAGGGTTTGGTTATTATTGACGACGAATAAAACAAAAAAAATAGAGCTTCTTCTTTTGTTTTCCGATAAAAGGTTGGGGGCAAGCAAGATCCTGTTCGATAAGGGAAAACCCGAAGTTGCATATTCAACTTTGACAAAAGGCGAGAAGTACATGGAAGAAGCATCAATCGAAGAGGAGAAAATCAGGAAAGAGGGAGTAGATACTACAGAACTTGTGAAAAGACTCGCGAATGCATCCCTTAAGCATTATGAGGTGATTGACGCAATTCTGGCAACGGCACCGGAAGATGCAATTGCGGGGTTAAAAGTTACCCAGAACATTTCAACAAAAGTATACGAGAGGTCACGTAACGCACTTCTGGAAAAGGGAATCGCCCCCCCGGATAATCCCTTTAATTGGCAATAATTTTTATTATTGAATAATTATTATTGGATGTGTGGATTCAGTCCCAACTCTACCCCATAATAATCCTGCAAATTCTTCATTTAATGTTCAATTTTTAGCTTCACAACATGCGGCAGTTGATATTTTTTGACATATATATTACTAGTTGACTATTCAATATCTGGTGGTTAAATAGTCTCTAGACACTAGGGGTAGTGATATTTGTTTTCATCTATGAAAATATGAAATGTCCGTTTTGTGCAGCCAGGGATACTCAAGTACTCGAATCAAGAACCGTAGACGAGGGGAAATCAATAAGAAGAAGGCGAGAATGTCTTAAGTGTAAAAAACGTTTTACAACTTACGAAAAAGTTGGAGGGTCCGCTCTCTGGGTAATAAAAAAAGACGGCAGAAGAGAGTCGTTTGACAAAGAGAAAGTAAAAAGAGGGGTTCTTAGAGCAGTCGAAAAAAGACCAATTTCAATGGATTTTATTAACGATTTGGTCGAGAGTGTCGAAAGAGAGATGCTAAGAAGCCAGAAAGAAGAGGTCAGCAGTAAATCGATAGGGAAGGCAGTATTAAAGAGGCTTAGAAGGATAGACAAAGTAGCTTGGCTTAGATTTGCAAGTGTCTATTTGCAGTTTGAAGATTTAGAAGATTTCGCTAAGGCGATAAAAGAATAAGAATAATATGTCCAAAAAAATTAAAAAAATTAAAAGCAACGGCCACTCGGAACTTAGTTTAGAGCATCTTAACTTTCCTACGTACGGGGAACTCGTCGAGAAATTGCATAAAAAACTTGGAAAAAGGCCTGATGTACCTTCCGATTTGCCCAAGGGAGAATGGACTGAGCAGTCTTTAAGGGTTCTCAGTGAGAGATATCTGCGCAGGAATGAGGATGGACAAGTTATCGAAACTCCCGAAGAGTTATGTTGGCGGGTTGCTTGGGATATCGCATCGGCTGAGGTTTGTTGGGGTAAAACAAAAAGTGAGGTTTTAACAACTGCACGCAGGTTTTACAATCTTCTGGTAACTCATGAATTTCTCCCGAATTCTCCGACCCTGATGAATGCGGGAACGGGTAACGGTCTACAATATTCTGCTTGTTTTGTTCTTCCTGTTGAAGATTCGCTAGTTGGTATTTTTGACGCTATTAAATATCAGGCTTTGATACACCAAACGGGAGGGGGAACGGGTTTTGCTTTCAGTCGATTACGGCCGCATGGAGAAATAGTGCGGTCAAGCCGAGGAATTGCCTCAGGCCCCGTGTCTTTTATGAAGATATTTGACGCTGCGACAAACGAAATAAAACAGGGTGGTAAAAGGCGTGGGGCAAATATGGGAATATTAAGAGTTGATCATCCGGATATTCTTGAATTCATTCATTGTAAGGAAGAAGGAGGAATTACCAATTTCAATATATCTGTTGCAATTACTGATGCCTTTATGGAGGCTCTCAAAAACGATAGTGAATACGACCTTATTGCACCCAAAAAGGATGACAAAGGTGTAAGCTTACGAGTTGTCGGAAAGCTCTCTGCTCGAAAGGTTTGGGATGAAATCGCCGAAGGAGCTTGGAAAACCGGCGATCCTGGATTAATTTTTCTGGATAGGATAAATAAAGGTTCAGCAAATCCGGTTCCGCCACTCGGTCCGGTTGAGTCAACCAACCCCTGTGGTGAGCAACCTCTTTATCCGTATGATTCATGTAATTTAGGTAGTATTTTTCTTCAGAAGTTTGTAGTTGATAATAACGGCGAAAAGTCTATTGATTGGGAAAAGTTGAAAGAAGTTGCGAGAGTCTCAACACGATTTCTTGATGACGTAATTGAAATGAATCCGTATCCCTTGAAAGAGATTCGCCAGACATCTTTGGCTATTAGACGTATTGGTCTTGGAGTTGGGGGATGGGCGGATTTACTGGTTGAGTTGGGGATTCCTTATGATTCGGAAGAAGCCTTAACGCTTGGGGAAAAAATTATGAAAGTTATTGAGACAGAGTCTGTTGCCGCCACTCACGAGTTGGCAAAGGACCGCGGGCCATTTCCGCTCTGGGGAGTTAGTATTTATAAAAATGGAAAACCGCGAAGAAATTCGACCGTTACAACTATTGCCCCGACAGGTTCGATTTCAATACTGGCAGGAGCGAGTAGCGGCATCGAACCCCTATTTGCAATTGCATACCAGCATATTGTTAAAGATAAAAGTCTGGATAGAACCCTGACGTTTGTAAATCCAAAGTTTGAAGAGGTAGCGAAAAGAAGAGGCTTTTGGACGGATGAGTTAAAAAGAAAAATCGGCGAACATGGAGTTGTAAGAGAAGTTGACGGGGTGCCGGATGACGTCAAGAGAGTCTTTGGTACTGCCCACGAAATTAACCACGATTGGCATATCAGGCACCAGGCAGCATTCCAGAAATATACGGAAAATGCCGTGAGTAAGACTATTAATATGAGAAATGAAACCAATGTATCGGATATAAAAGAGGCATATCTATTGGCTTGGGAGACGGATTGTAAGGGAGTAACTGTTTTCAGAGATGGCTGCAAAGCCGCTCAAGTTCTTAATTTAGGAATTAATGACAAAAAGAAGAAGGAATTACCTAAAGAGTCAACTATTAGTAGGCCATTTAAGGTTACAGGTGCAACTTATCGGCTTAATACGCCTGTTGGAACTGCTTTTGTGACAATAAATCAAGACGAGAAGCAGGAACCCTTAGAACTTTTTGTCAACGTAGGAAAAGCCGGAAGCGATGTTGCAGCAATGTCGGAAGCCTTAGGCAGAACAATATCAACGGCACTACGTTTTAGAAGTGATCTTAGGCCGGTTGATCGGGCAAAAGAGATTGCTCTCCAGCTAGCCGGTATTGGAGGGAGACGGTCCGTGGGTTTTGGGCCTAATAAAGTATTGTCACTCCCGGATGCTATCGCAATGGCACTTTCGCTTCATTTTGGCTTCAGAATTAATGGCTTTCTCAAGGGACGGGAGGGTTACGAAAATGTAAAACCGGATGAAATTGACAATAATCACAAAACGGAGGGGGATGGTAAGAGTTACTTAGTTACAAACGGGAACGGAGGAATAAACACGAATGGGGTAACGAACTTTAGTCTTCATCCTGGGGGAGTTGCAGAAGTGCAAGAAAATATGTCTGCAAACCAACTTAGCCTTGCGGATATTAAGGGTGTTGGAGATATCTGCCCATCCTGCGGTGCAAGTGCATTGGTTTATGAGGAAGGCTGCTCCAAATGCCAAGCATGTGGATACTCGGAATGTTAATACCATCATGACGCAAACTGCAAAAAAGGTAATTAAACTTTCCGGTCAGAAGGAAATGTTTTCAGTTGAGAAGATCACGGAAAGTATTTGGATGGCTGCGCAAAAAGTAGGCGGTAATGATAAAAACTTGGCACTCGAGTTGGGAGAATTGGTAAAGGAGACTTTAGAGATAAGATATCCGAATGGTGAAAGTATTAAAACGACTGAAATTGGCGAGCTTGTAGAAAAAGTCTTGATTGAACGAGGTCACGCAAAAACTGCCAAGGAGTTTATCCGCTTTCGTGAGAATAAGAAACACGCCCGGCAGGATAAGGAATCTCTTGGAGTAAAAGACGATATTGGGCTTTCCTATAATACGTTATACATATTAAAGCAAAGATACCTCAGTAGAAATGAAAAGGGAGAAATTATCGAAACTCCCGGCGGAATGTTTGACAGAGTTGCCAGATTTTTAGCAAGTGTTGAAAAGGGTAAGAAAAATCAGGATATGTGGTACAAGAAATTTTATGATGTCATGATAAATTTTGAATTCCACCCGGGAACCAGGCCTCTGGCAAATGCAGGCAAGAAGGCCGCTCAGCTCGGGAATTGTTTTGTCTGGCCGGTGGAAGATGATATTAATTTTATTTTTAAGATTCTCCATCAATCGACTCTTATTAAAAAACATGGCGGAGGATGCGGCTACAACTTTTCTAATGTCAGACCTGAGGGGGATGTTGTAGGGGGTATTCCGGATCTTGCAGCAGGACCGGTTAAGATAATCGAGATGTTTGACTTGATGACGTCGCTTTTCCGTCAGGAGGGCAGATATGAATCCGGCAATATGGCGGTTCTCAACGCTGACCATGCGGATATCTTTAATTTTATTGCAGCAAAACAAAATGACGGCTATTTAAGTAAAACCAATATCTCGGTCGGTATTACCGATGCTTTTATGCAAGCTGCATTGAAGGGCAAAGACTGGAAACTAGTTAACCCAAGAACTAACGAGGTAGTAAATACTGTCAAGGCAAGCTCGATTTTGGAGCTCATGGCAACGATGGCTTGGCAAACAGGAGATCCGGGAATACTTAATCTTTCAGCAATTAATAAAGGCACGCAATTCGGGAATCCGTTATTGGCCAAAAAAGGTCCGATATTAGCTACTAATGTGTGCGGTGAGATTCCCCAGTATCCTTATGAATCATGTAATTTGGGGTATGTTAATTTCGTTAAGTTTGTCAATCCTGAAGCTCGTACCTTCGATTTTGACAAATTGACAAGCGTTATGGTAATTGCCACGAGATTAATGGATAACGTGATTGACGCCTCATGGTTTCCGGTTACGGAGGTCACTGAATCGGTGAGAGCGCACAGAAGAATAGGAATTGGCTGTGTCGGATGGGCTGAAGCTCTTACGATACTTGGAATTCCATATGACTCCAAGGAAGCTTTTGACTTAGCTGAGCATGTAACAAAAACGATGTACGAGGCAGCATTTGAAGCTTCATGCAAGCTTGCTAAAGAAAAAGGTCCGTTTCCTTTAGTCAAAGACTCAATATGGGCAAAAAGAGCGAAAAAACCCAGAAATGTTGCTCTCCTTACTTTTCCTCCAAGCTCCGGAAATGCCGTTATCTGCGAAACTTCTTTTGGAATTGAACCCTATTTTGCACTTGCCTATGAACAAAATGTACTTGATGGCATGCATCTTCGAACTGTGGTGCCTCTTTTTGTGAAGAAGCTACAAGAGCGGGGAATATATTCGGATGCATTAATACAAATGGTTATCGATCATCATGGGAGTATCCAAAATATACAAGAAATTCCCGCCGATATTAGGCGGATTTTCAAAGTGGCTCACGATATAAATTGGAGGGATCATATAAAAATGCAGGCAGCTTTCCAGAGGTGGACAGATAACGCGATTACAAAAACGATAAATATGCCCGCTTCGGCAACTCCTAAAGATATTCAGGAAGCTTATGTGCTAGCCTGGAAGCTTGGTTGTAAAGGACTGACTGTTTATCGCGATAGAACAAAGAACGATCAAGTGTTTGAATTCGGGGGAAGAAAAAATCCGCCAGCCGGCGGAGTAAATATTTGTCCTAACTGTAGTGGTAAACTGATTAGAGACAGAAAATGTCTTAAGTGTAAAAAATGCGGGTATTCGACCTGCGAACTTTAACAATACGGAGATATTAGGATATTGGGATATAAAGATATTAAGAGAATTGGATTGGATTTTCTCCTGATATCTCAATATCGGATCGCTTAATATCTTGCATTGAGGGTCTTTAGATGTGACTGGAGCTGTTATGCTGGCAGAACCACCAGAACTTCTGGAAATGCCCTGCCTAGCGGGGACGCTTGACCACACAATGGCTTCGGCCACGTCTAAAGGAACTTCAAATTGATAAAGATAACACATAATTCTTACTACCACGCTACAGGGTGTGGTAGTAACGGAGTGAGGAACCTCTTTTGACTCAATTAATGATTTGTTATACAATTTTCTAACCTCAGAGCTATAAGATATATCGAGGTAAATGAAATGGGAGTTGAAACCGGATTTGATCATCAAAAGATAGAGAGACGCCGCGAAGATATGGTAGAAGTCGTTGTGGTAACTCCAAATGGCAGGAAAGATATTGTGGAAAGTAGTAAAGGTTGGATACATCGTGAGCTGCTTGATTATTTAAAATTCTTTATGCAAGTAAAAGGCTATAAAAATTCAGACCCTAGAATAACAGAAGATTCTTCGAAGTTGTTTGATATGTCTCATAAGAAACGAGAGTTGGGTTTTTCCTGGACAGAAATAGAAAACGCGCAAGTATTAGGTGAGATTGTAGCTGGTTCGATTAAGTCGAAAAGAAATGCTGAAGTTATTTATCGAGAATTTCACCACTCCGAACCCAAAATTGATTAAATATACTGTTAACAATTTAACCTATGTCCATTTATACAAAGAAAGGGGATCGGGGGGAGACGGGAATATATAGAAAAGTTGAGGGGAAATCCGTAAGACTTCCAAAATCCGCGCCTCTTATTTCTGCAATCGGAGCCGTTGACGAATTGAATAGTTATTTGGGAATCGTTTCCGCTTTTAGTGAGGGTTTGCCTCTGGTGAAAAAAGAAATCGAAAGAATGCAGATCAACCTTTTAAATATAGGCTCTATTCTTGCTGGATCCGATCTTAAATTTTCTAAAAGCCAAACAACTCATTTAGAGAAGCTTATAGATCTGCTTGACACAGAAATTCCACCATTAACAAATTTTATACTCCCGGGCGGATCCAAAACCGCATCACTGTTTCAATTTGCCAGAGCATTATCTAGACGAGCGGAAAGGGAGGTAGTAGCTTATTCCGAGTCTGGAAAGGTAAAACCTTCCATATTAACTTATCTTAACCGTTTATCAGATTCTCTTTACACTTTTGCTAGGTGGGCTAATTTACAAGAAGGTGGAAAGGAAATAATTTGGATTGTGAAAAAGAGATAGGATGCTGAAACAAGTTCAGCATGACTCCAGGTACTATTAAGAAATTTCGCCATTTGCTAAAATGGTATTACTATGGCAGATGTTGAACGGGGTGTTACATCCAAGGAGGAATTAGTAACGGAGCGACCCACAGAGATTCCGCCGGAGGTAGAACAAGGGCTTGGTGTAAAAACACGGCGTGATGACTTTACTGCGCAAGTAACCGATGACTCGGGGAAACCCTTAATTCGAACACCGAAAACCCAGCAGGTTACTATTCAAATTCCGGCATCTCAAACACAACTTACTGCCTGGACTAAAGGATCTGCCGATGATGCCTTGACATGGTTTGCAGTATTTTGGATTAGACTTATTCAAAAGGCAGTTCATTTTGGCTGGCGGATGATTAAAAGTGGAGGAAGCATGAATGATTGACGTTAATCTTATTTTTGTAATTTTGTTTTTTGTATCGATTTTTATTTTTATAATTGCCGCGATTTCAATCTATGCTTACACGAAGTTTCGTTATAGAGGAAGGGAGGAAAGATCGGTTGATTCCGTTTTACTTCAGGTTGCTGTCCATAAAAATAACGAAGTCAAAATCGATGCAATGGAACAACTGTTTGCTTCCCTCTTCGCGATTAAAAAGGGAGGTTGGAAGCAGAAGTATTCATTCCAGCCGAATGTTTCTTTTGAGATTGTAGCTAAGAAAGAAGATATCAGATTCTATATATGGACACCAAAAGAATTTCAGGATTTGGTCGAGAAACAGATTCACGGAGCCTATACAGACGCCGATATTGTCGAAGTTCAGGAATATAATATTTTTACCGAAGACGGGAAGGTTGCTTATAAAGCTTTTCAACTGGCGAAAGATAATTATTACCCCTTGAAAACTTTTAGAGAGTTGGCTACCGATCCGCTTTCTTCGCTTACTTCGGCATTGGCGAAAATGGGTGAAGGTGAGTCTGCCGCAATTCAGATACTACTGACACCGGTTGATTTGTTATGGCAAAAATCCGGGTCAACTTTCGTATCAAATATTAAAAAACAGGAGTCGGACCCACAAAAAGCGAAATTTTCAGTTCCTGCAAAGACGCTAGAGGCAATCGAAAACAAAGTCAGTAAGGTTGGGTTTGAAACATCAGTTAGGGTAGTTGTTGTTTCAAGGGATGAAAATTCAGCTAAGGCGCATTTAGCAAATATTAGCAGCACTTTTGCCCAGCTCTCGAGTGATTTAAATAATCTCAAGAGTCGAACTATCCGCCAAAAAGGTGCTTTCATCGAAGATTTTATTTACCGTTATCAACCGATGTTTCACCTTTGGGGAAATAGACGAACGATCTTGAATTCTGAGGAGCTTGCAACAATTTACCATTTCCCAAATAAACAGATAACAACACCCCATATTCATTGGGTATACGCAAAAACGGCACCCGCGCCTCAGGAAATTCCGTCAGAAGGTCTTTATTTTGGTATGAGTACCTATAGAGGCGTCAGGAGGCCGGTTTATATACGGGAAGATGACAGAAGAAGACATATTTATATTATCGGTAAGACGGGTACCGGTAAAACCGAGCTGGAGAAGCAAATGATTATGCAGGATATTAATGAGGGGAAGGGACTGTGCTACATGGATCCGCACGGTGATGCAATTGAGGATCTGCTAAAAAGAATTCCGCCCGAGCGTGCTGAAGACGTAATTTACTTCAATCCCGCCGACACCGAACGCCCGATGGGACTTAATCTTTTAGAGGCAAGGACCGAAGATCAAAAGCATTTTGCAGCAACGGCAGTTATTAATATGATGTATAAACTTTTCGATCCCTATAAAACCGGTATTGTCGGTCCTCGCTTTGAGCACGCTGTCAGAAATGCAATGTTGACTGTTATGTGCGATGAGGGAGCAACGTTCGTTGAGGTTATGAGAGCCCTCACTGATGCGCGCTATGTACAGGAGCTGTTGCCTAAGGTAACAGACCCTATTATCAGACGGTACTGGACTGATCAAATTGCTCAAACGGCAGACTTCCATAAATCTGAAGTTTTGGATTATATTGTTTCGAAATTCGGCCGCTTTGTAACAAATAGGATGATCAGAAATATCATAGGCCAATCCCAATCTTCATTTTCTTTCAGAGACGTAATGGATAAGGGTAAAATTCTTTTCATCAATTTATCCAAAGGTGAAATAGGGGAGGAAAACTCGAGTTTCTTAGGACTCATATTGGTTCCCAGGATTCTGATGGCGGCCATGAGTCGGGCAGATGTTCCTGAGGATCAGAGGCGCGATTTTTATTTATATGTCGATGAGTTCCAGAACTTTGCTACTCCTGACTTTGCCCAAATTCTTTCTGAGGCAAGAAAATACAGACTGAACTTAACCGTTGCCAACCAATTTATAGGTCAGGTTGAAGAAGAGGTGAAAAATGCGGTGTTCGGGAATGTCGGTACTATTATTTCCTTCAGAGTTGGCGTAACTGACGCAAATTATCTGGCTCATGAGTATAGCCCTGTTTTTGGAGAAGACGATCTTCTTAATATCGAAAAGTTTCATGCTTATATTAAAACAACGGTCAACAATGAGCCAGTTCCGCCTTTTTCGATGGATGTAACTAAAGATCTTGCTAAAGAAAAGAAGAAGGATAATCCGAAAATTGCTGACATAATAAAGGAAATGAGCAAGCTTAATTATGGACGGGATCTGCGTTTGGTTGAAGCGGAAATATCAAGAAGAGCAAAGCTCTGACAGGTAGAACACGTATTACAAGTAGATCAGGTAGAGCAGGAATAATATATGACGTATAAAAATATTTCCGGGTACAGAGATTTAATTGTATGGCAAGAAGCGAAGGAATTGACAATATTAGTTTACCGGTTAACAGAGAATTTTCCGAATAGCGAGCAATTTGGACTTAAATCTCAGATGAGAAGAGCAACTGTTTCAATAATGAGCCAAATTGCAGAGGGTTGGGTAAGAAGATCTATTAAAGATAAGCTTCGATATCTTGAGATAGCTGAGGGCTCCCTTCTTGAACTTGAAAGCCAAGGTGAAGTGGTGAAAGCGGTTAACTACTGGAGTAGTGATGAGTACGAAGAATTTGATAAACAGAGAGCTAAAGTTTCATTTCTTTTATATCGTTACAAAGACAAGATCGAAAGTTAATTTTCTTGTTCTACTTGTAGTACCTGTTCTACTTGAACTACTTAGTGGTAAATATAAACGTTATGGTTAAGAAACAGACTCGTGTTATACCCCTAAAATTCGAATACACCAACTGGCAGAGTGAAGTAGCCATTAGGCGGGTTCAACCTGTCAAGCTTTGGTATGGCAAGACCCAGTGGCATCCGAAAGAGCAATGGTTTCTAAAAGCTTTAGATTTGGAAAAGAATGAGGAACGTAACTTTGCAGTCAAGGATATAATTAAGTTTCTTTAACTTACCTTCTGTTATATAATATAGCTTCAGATAAAGCGAAATCTTGGGCTTGTAGCTCAATGGTAGAGCGCGACTCTTACATCGAACGTAGTGAGATGCAAGCTTGGCTTATAGCGGAATTTGGGGAGCCGTAGTTCACCGGCAGAACGCGATCCTTATAAGATCGATGTACTTGGTCCGACTCCAAGCGGCTCCACCAAATTTCGATATGTCGAAAATGAGATTTTTGTTATAATTAAGATGATAAAAACTTATTATGTCGGAAATAAAAAAGGAGCGGTTAGGCGAGCTTCCGGTAGATTATCGTATTCATATACCAAATATTAAAACGGGTGGGAACTTCGGTCCGATTGAAGATTCAAGAAAAATATTAGAAAGTTGGGCGGGAGATAACCCTTACAGAAGAAACCAACTTGAAGCAGACTTAAAGAGTGTATTTGATCCTGAACCACAAGGAAGAGGTACTAATCCAATTACTCCAACTTCGACTGGTACTGGATTAAGTAGAGAGGAAAAACGTCCTAGAGATTTACGCGAAAGCGATTAATTGGCAAGGAGAAGCCTCTACTTTATCGGATTATAGTTCTTCCAAAGTTTGTCCTTCGACTCCTTCGAGGGATTCGACTGCGCTCACCATCTGAGATCCACTCAGGATTACAAATCGCTGACTTCACCTTGGAATATTATAATTCTTCGAGGGTTTGTTTCTTGCCGGATTCTTTTATTTGAGCAAGTTCGAGGTAGCGCTCGGTGGTTGAAAGGCGTCTGTGGCCGGAAACTTTAGATAAAAAGACTAAATCGACACCCGCCTTAAGGTTTTGAACGACAAAAGTTGTTCTCAGATCATTTACCGAATAGCCTGCTATTTCGGCTCTTTGGAAATATCTATCAATTGCTGCGCGAACGTTTCTTATAGCCAGAGGTTTTGAATTCTTACTTACAAAAATATATTCGGAATCTCCTTTTGGCCTACCTTTGAGATACTGGTCTAGTGCTTGTTTGGCGGGATTATTAAGTGGAATTACACGCTCGAGCTGGGTCGCATATGCTCTGACTTTTAAGTTACTATCTTTAATATCATCAATTTTAAGGTTTGATACTTCGGAAATTCGGAGTCCTGTTTGGAGAATAAGCTCAATTATGGCTGCAACTCGCAAATCACCCCGGACAACATCTCTTAAAGCGCGGTATTCGAGGGGAGATAAAAACTTGGGATTAGAAATTTCGACTTTGGGGTGGGATACGTTTGAGGAAGGATCGTATGTTGCAAATTTGCCGTCAATAATCCATCTGAAAAAGGTTTTAATTGCGTTTAGCTTCCTTGAAACGGATTTTGGGGTATATTTCTGGGTTAAGAGAGAATCTCTAAAGGCTTCTATATCTTCAGATTTAACTTGATCACTGGTTACTTTACCTTTTTCTATTAGAAATGATACCAATTGTTCCAGATCTGCTCTATATGCGAGTATAGTAGAGGGGGAACGTTTTTTTTCTTCCAAATTCTTAATAAATTTGGGGAGCAGACTTTTTAAGGAATCTTGTACCATATATGCAGAACTTAAGCCTGAGAATTATCTATACCCTTTTTTAAAGGCTTATGGGCAGTATATTAACACATCTTTGCACAAGAGGTCAATACATTATAAGTCTATTTATGTAAGAATAATTACAAACTCTTGTTAGAATTATGTAAGGTGAATGATGTTGGATCTTGCTTTGAACTCGGAATAACCTAGCTTTAAGAAATTGAAATGAGCTGTAAAATTATAATATGAGATTCCAAAAATTCCTTTTTTACTTTTTGCTACTCTCGTTGGCGCTTTCATTCTACAAGAATATAGGTCGAGTGCAGGAGATCAAGAGAATGACTAAGGAAAAAGAAGAGAAAGTAAAGGCTTTAGAGGAAGAGGAAAAAGATCTTGAGAAAAAGTTGGAAGAGGTGAAAAGCGACGATTATATTGAGAAGCAGATAAGGGATAAATTAGGCTTAGCGAAAGAGGGGGAGATAGTGGTAGTTCTCCCACCACCCGAGGTTGTAAGGAAACTCGCTCCCAAAATTGAAGAGCAAGAGGACACCCTTCCCGATCCAAACTGGAAGAAATGGTTTCATCTTTTTGGCATATAAATAACAAACAATCCCGATTATTAGCTCTACGAGCCGAGTTTGGCTAAAACTGACCTGCCGGTAGGCAGGAAAGACGAGTGGGAAGAATGTGCTGGGATGGATTAAGTTATTTTTTCTGACGGTTCGATGAACTTACCATCTCTTGTAAGAACGAGTTTATTTTTATTTATTTCTCTTCTGATCTTTTTTAGTTGGTTAGAGGCTGAATTAGGAGTATAACCGGATGCTTCAGCAGCATCTTTTAGTTTTATCTTTCTTCCGGATTCCAGTGAGTCAAGATAGTAGTTAACTAATTTTAACCACTTCTCTTCATCTTCCTTCCTTCTGGCACCGTAAAGATCGTATTCGGATTTCATTGGGAGTAGTATAGCAGTTAATTCAAAATTGCTATGCAATTTTGAGAGGAGGAGCCGACTTGGTTAAGTGGACATTTCAATAGTAATTGAAATGGAGCGAATAAGTCGAGCTCCGACGGGCTCAGCACACATTCTCCTCGGCTCGCACTGAGCGAGCGAAGCGAGTCGAATGTGTTGCGGGGCTGGGAGTCGAACCCAGCCTGGAAGATTATGCTTAAAAATTTCTCCGGTTTCCCGGAGTATCGGACTATGTCTTTACCATTCTAAATATAGTTTAGGTATTTGGCGTATAGTCTCTACGGATTTCCTTCAATTTTATTCAGGATCTTTCCTCGGCGTTACCTTATGATTCCGCTTATACTTACCACTTAGGTTTCACCGATATAGTCGCGCACTATTTAGCGCACGATCACGTACTACATGGTACCGTGACCAAATTCACTCATAATAATTTCTTATCTGAGGGCCCAATTACTTCGAGCCTTCCGTGCAGCCGTACACTACCCCGCATGTATTGATATATTAATGAACGTTATGATTATAGCTGCTGTATAAAAAATAATCAAGAATAATACTTGACCGTATGGTACAATAATACTCGTATACATGGCAAAATCTCAGAAAAAAATTGAAGCTATAAATTTAAGAAAAAAAGGGTTAAGCATTAAATATATAGCAAAAAAATTAAATGTATCAACAAGTTCTGTTAGTCTTTGGACAAGGGATATTATTCTAACCCAAGAGCAATACAAAGTTTTAGAAAGTCATGCAAGAGATCCTCTATATGGTAAACGTTTAGATTATATAAATCATATAAAATTACAAACTAATAAGAAAGTTGAGGAGTTAAAACGAAAGGGGATTAACGAAGTTGGCTTATTGTCTAAAAGGGAGCTGTTTTTGGTGGGAATAGCTCTCTATTGGAGCGAGGGTTTTAAAAAAGATAGTCAGGCTGGATTTGCTAATTCAGATCCAACAATGATTAATTTGTTTTTGATATGGTTAAGTAAATGTTTTAATTATAACTATAACGATCTTACTGTACGTGTAACCCTTAATGACAGTCATCGATCTAGGATCAGAGAGATTGAAAGACATTGGTCTGACTTAACAAATATTCCACTTAATAATTTTAGAAAACCCTATTTTCAGAATGTGAAGTGGAAAAAAATATACGATCATCCCGATGAATATTATGGTTTATTACGAGTTAAAGTTCTTAAAAGTAAAGATTTTTTAAGGAAAATTCAAGGTTATATCGAAGGTTTGAGATTGCAAACACGATTGTAGTAAAATATAAACTCGACGCGCCAGTATAGCTCAGTGGTACTTGCCCGTAATGCTTACGCATAGTGTACTGCAGGCGGGGAGCGCATCATTCAGAGTTCAAGTTTGTCAGCGTAGCTCAGTGGTTAGAGCACTGCATTCATAACGCAGCGGCCGGTGGTTCGAATCCACCCGCTGACACAAGACAAATTTATAATCGTGAAGGGTTTCAGCCAAAGGCTGACCCTTCTGAAATCGCAGCTAGAGGCGTGAACGAATAGTTCCTGAAGCCGAAAGCTAAGATTAGTAGGTCGATCCCAATCGCTGGCACTCATGGTGATGAATTTAATAAGAAAGATTGCAGGAAGGGGAGGGGAAGTAAGACTTGTGGAGAAATATCATCTTCACAGGATCGGAATTATAAGTAGTAAAGAAAGAATAGTTCAACGCCTACCTTCGGAAGTTGGGAAAAGTGAAGTTGTTATAATAGAGACCTCAGTGAAAATAGAACCCACAAAGTTAAACAAGAAGTAAATTAAAACTTTTTTCTTCCCTTTAGCTTCGAAACATCGTGTTATAATATCTTTCTATGACGCCCGAGAAGTCGAAACTCGAACAAGAGAGTGACCTAATTTTTAAAAGACTTCGGGAGTTTTATGACCTACCAGTGGGAACGGTATTTATTGGTAATTACAGGCGAGGTGTAACTAAAGACGGCAGAATAATCTCTAATGCTGAAGATACTGCAGAGCGGGTAGCGGGTAAATTGAAAGCAGAACAGAGCCCGGATGATCTATATATTATAGTTGAACTGGACAACACTTTTACGAATAAGGGTAAACCTGCAGGTCCGGGAACAAAAGCAATAGTGAAAATACCAAAGATTGAATAGAGAGAATAAAGCTTATTTCTTCTTTTTGGCTTCTTATCAAATAGTTATTTTAATTATATAATTACCTCTATTGTTACAGATTTATGCTAAGTAAAGAAGCTCAAGAACTAGCTATTCAGGCCTTAGGAGGTATTCCAACCGAAAACCTGTCAGAAAAAAATAGGAATAGGAGATTGGCTATTGCTAGGCCGTTAGTGTTCGGATCAAACGGCGATGGATTTATGCCTGTTAGGGGTGTTGATGGTAGTGTAGTTTCAAGCATTGAGGTTACTGATGAATATTTAATGAACGTTCTTAATAAGATCGAATAGTATTTTCTTCCCTTTAGCTTCGATTTGCTTTTTAATTTTTGTTTTGATATCATTCATTCATAATTTAATAAATCCTTTGATCCAGAGGGTTGGAACTGGGTCGTCCGCCTACGCGTAAAGCTAAGGCGAGACAAGGAGCGCAAAAATATGCGACGGAGGCGAAACCGTAATAAGACTGCAACGAGTGTCGTAACGTTTACATTGAATGTAATCGAAGTGGAGCTCGTCAAGAATAAGGTTTGCTTATTTAAGATGAGTCCCGATTTGATCGGGATTTTTTGTGTACCTTGAGTTCTTAAAATAGTACACAACCCTCCGATAATTTTGGCACGAAGCGTGTTTGAATAAAACTTAAAAGCTGAGTGCGAAAATAAGGAGGGTAACTGGAATAAGTCGACAAAACAGGGTGGCACACCCAGAAGGCTATAGTCTTGAGCAAAGTCGAAAGGGCCCTTGTAAGATCATCATTTTTTGGTGGTTTTGCAAGGGCTCTATTTGTTGTTTAACAAGATTTTACTACATCACTACGTAGTAGTGTAGTAAAACAGAGAGTAAATATGGGAAAACAAGAATTAGATCAATTTAGAGGGATTGTAGGGAAAGGAGCCTCTAGTTCTGAGTCTGTCACAGGGTCCAAGATCCTGAGTGCAGCCGAAGGACGGGGGTTAGTTTGGCTCGAAATCTTCAGTGAAGCTCGATTTAGAGGGTGTTACAACGACTTTGCCTTATAGGAATTATTATCGAGGCAGAAATGGCCTAGTTGCTAAATATATAGCTAATTACTTTGGTGTAGATTATGTTGATGAAAAAGAAGAAATTGATAAAAATAACATGAACGTATACTATGTCCCGCCCGTAACTCAAGTTAGAGGACTTTCTCACTTAAAAGGTATAAATGATAAAAATGATTTCTATGGATTATTAATTGACAAAATAGGTCATGTACATAAAGCAATTCTTCATAAAACAAATACAGTAAATACACCCGATTTTTACTCGGTTAATTTTTCTAAGATAGTGGAAGATTTGGTTTTACCTGGTGTTACGGTTTTTTCGAAAGAGGGTATAGAAAAAGCATACAAAGAGATTGGGTATGTATCTCGAGCTGTTAGGATAAAAATTCCCAATGAGTCAGATGGTAGGGACCAGTTTACTGTAGAGAACCAAACGGAATTAAGAACTGTAATAAATAAATTACAAGAGGAAAAAATATCTACAGAAGGACTCGTGTTAGAGGTAAATTTGTATGACCAAAATACAATCTCCGTTGGTTACTGTGATTTGCAAGGGGAAAGATATAGCTTTCTCGCTCTTCAAAAGAATGATGTTGCTCCGGAGGATGGCAGAGATAGATATATGGGGGCAAAAATTAGAGTTGTTCGGGGAAATATTAGTAATTTGTCAGCAATTGCTAATAATAGAAACGAAGAAATTGCTATTATAAAATCACAAAAATTTGATCAGTTTTATTCCTATTTCAATCCATCAATATCAAGAATCAGTTATGATTGTTTGTTTGGAAAGACAAGCAAGGAGGATTCGCTAAGCGGAATTACGGATATTACTGGAAGACTTGGTGGAACATGTCCGGCACTTATCATGGCTGCCTGTGAATTTAAAACTCACAACGAACTTTCTAAAATTGAAGCCGAAGTAACTTTAAACTATAATCCTCAATCTACTGAAATTGAAGGAGAAAAAGATGCCGTTAGATTTATTGATTTACCATCTCTAAGACTAACGGCGAGAATAAATAAGAAAGGATGATTATGAATAAAATTCAATTTGTTACTGGTTTACACGGAGATGAAAAACTTCCCATAATTGCGCTTGCAAGTATAAACGAGGAACAAGTGGTTGCCAATACTTTAGCATTAGCAAAAAATGTAAGATTTATTGAAAAAGATTTGAATGCTTCTTTTGGTACTTCGGGTATGTCCTATGAGGAAAGACTGGCAAAAAAATTAGTTAGAAGATTAGATAAAAATAAATTAGTAATAGACTTGCATACAAATCAATCAATGAATGAAGCTTTTGTCATTGTTGTAGACAAAAAAATGATACCATTTGCCTCAACGCTGGGAATTCCGAAAATTGTATTTATGAAATATAACATTAAGAAAGGCTATTCACTTATAGATTATTTTGCTGGGGTGTCTGTTGAGGTAGGAAAGCATTTTTCTTTCAAGTCCATTAAAAATACAATACGAATAGTTAGCAATTTAAATAAACCGAGCGTAAAGAGAGTTACATTATATGAAGTTTTTGGTAAGATTGATAAACAAGGTAAGTATAAAAACTTTATTAAATGTCGCGAGGGATTTATCCCACTTTTTGCAGGAAAAAACTCATATAATTGTTATGGATTAAAAGCGAGAATAATTAAACAGTTATGAAAGACAATATTAGAACAAATACCCGAAAGCGTGTTCTGTCGGGGATTAGAGCCAATTCGAGGCTGCATCTAGGTAATTACCTTGGTGCAATCAAGGGCATGCTAGCATTGCAGGAAAATCCTGATTTTGAAACCTTTTATATGGTTGCTGATCTCCACTCGATAAACGTTCCCTATAAGCCCGAGGATTTAAAGAAAAATATCAGGCACGTTGTGTTGGATTATTTAGCCGCCGGGCTTGATCCGTCAAAGTCTACAATATTTGTCCAATCCCATATTCCAGAGCATATCGAGTTATCATATCTTTTTGCAACAGAACTGACAGTTGCAAGAATGCTGCATTTACCGACTTATAAAGAGAAGATAAAACAGTATCCGGATGACGTAAATATGGCGCTTTTGTACTATCCGGTTTTAATGGCTTCGGATATTTTAATTTACAAGGCTAATGCAGTACCCGTTGGTGACGACCAGCTTCCACATTTGGAAGTCACGCGCGAGGTGGCAAGAAAGATGAATGAGAAGTATGAGTTAGATTTTCCCGAACCCGATCAGTTTAAAACTGAAGGTCACTATGTACCCTCACTAACAGGGGAGGGAAAGATGAGTAAGAGCGTCGAGGGAAGCTATATACTTTTAAGTGATACACAAAACGAGATACGAGAGAAGTTAGCTAAGGTTCCGACGGATTCTGGAAGAGGAGATAAAATCCCCGAAACAGGAGGAGTTGCAAGTTTATTTGCATTAGTTGAACTTTTCGAAACGATAGAAAAGAAAGAAGATTATAAGAAGCAATATACTTCTGATGGAATAAAATATTCCGAATTAAAGTCGGAACTTGCTGAAGCGATTTATAAAGAACTGGGACCGATACAAAAAAGACGCACTGAGCTGGAAAAGGACGAGTTTTATGTTGACAATGTGATTCAGGAAAGTGCAAAGAAAGCTCGGGATATCGCAGGTCAAACCTTAAAAGAGGTTAAAGAAAAGATGGGACTCCTTTAAAGAATTGACAATAAGTTTCTCCTATAATAATATATCAAACATGGTTGAGAGAGTAATAAAAACTAAGACAGAGGGTGCAGGAAAAATTGTAATCAATAGTTTATTAAAACGAGCAGTAATAAAAGATGCCCGGGGAGGAATTAGAGTCGATGGCGTAGATCTAGAATCAAGCGAAGTAGGTAATGTTTTGCGCTTGATTATTAAAGGTACAGATGGTTTAGTTTCAAGAGATATTAAAAGAACATTAGAAAATCTTACTAGACCTCCTCACACACTAAGCGATAATTTCGTTTTGAGCATAAGGAATGGAGTTAGAAAACCGAATCAACGGTAAATATCTTCTTTAATAAAGTTAATTAATTAGTTATATTTACTTCAGTGTGTCAGATATAAGTATTGGTGAATTCCAAAAATTAGATATCAGAATAGGAACTGTCGTTAAGGCTGAAGTGCCGGAATGGAGCCATTGGGTAATGAAACTTACCGTAGATATAGGGCCTCTAGAGAACGATCCTTCGACTCACCCTGCTCGCTTTGGACGACAAAAAAATACAATTGTCGTATTTTCAGGAATAATGAAGTTTTATAAACCCCAGGATTTGGAAGGGAAGCAGTTTCCTTTTATTATTAATTTGGAACCGAAAAAGATCGGTCCGGAGGGTGATATAAGCGAGGGCATGATGCTGATGGTTGTAGAAAAGGATGACCCGCCTGGCGGCGAGGCAAGTGAAACAACACCGCCAGTCTTACTAATACCGAAAGAGAACGTTCCGGATGGAACGAAAATAATGTAGTGAGCAGCTAGTAGCAAGTAGCAAGCAATTTCCCAAACTATCTTCTCCGTTCTACTTTCTACTGATTTGCATGTTATAATTCTGTTGTCGCAATAAGTTATCAGTTATGAGTTATTAGTTATATTTTATGGATTCTATTACAAAGAAATTACCGTTTAAAAAAATAACCGGTAAAAATAAAGGCAAAACTAAAAAAAGAGTCGAAATAAAGCTTAGGATAAACCTGTGGAAGGTAATTATTGCGATTATTCTATTTATTTTTTTTGCTCCCTTCCTCCTTTCCATCTTTGAGGTTCAAAATTTGAGTCAAAAGCTCGAAATCTCTCAGGCACTAACGGACATAAAAGAGGGGAAGGTTAGCGAAGTGACAGTCCAAAATGAAAAGTTGGTCCTTACTTATAATGACGGAACTGCGAAAATTACTACCAAAGAAGCTGGTGAGAGTTTTGCAGAACTTCTTGACAAGGAAGGTATTGAACCTTCATCCGTTAAATACACAGTGGTAGACCAGTCGCTTTCAAAAGTTGCAGGCGAAATATTAGGCATTGTTCTCCCCTTGGGTTTAATGGCTGTTTTCTTTTTAATGATTATGCGGGCGCAAAATAAAGGCGCGCAGGATATCTTTTCTTTTGGTAGGTCGCGGGCAAAACTTTTTGCTAAGGGTAAACAAAATGTAACCTTTACCGATGTTGCCGGAGTAGACGAAGCAAAGAAGGAGTTGGAAGAAATTGTCGACTTTTTAAAGAATCCTGCAAAATACCGAAAGATTGGCGCAAGAACGCCAAAAGGAGTAATTTTATTTGGTCCTGCAGGAGTCGGAAAAACGTTGCTTGCACGGGCAGTAGCGGGAGAGGCGGGGGTGCCCTTTTTCTCAATGGCGGGGTCGGAATTTATGGAAATGTTGGTTGGGGTAGGAGCAAGTCGTGTACGTGACCTTTTTGCAACTGCTAAGACTCAAGCACCGTCAATAATTTTTATCGACGAGATTGATGCCATAGGCCGACAACGCGGTCGTGGTTTCATTGGTGGACATGATGAGCGTGAACAAACGTTGAATCAGATATTGGTTGAGATGGATGGTTTTACGCCTAACGATAATGTTGTAGTTGTTGCTGCAACTAATAGAGGAGATTTACTTGATCCTGCACTTTTGAGACCCGGTCGTTTTGACAGGCGCGTGATGCTCGATATGCCTGATAAAGAAGGCCGGGAGGCAATACTTAAAATTCACGCTAAAGGTAAAAAGTTTGCAGGCCATATTAAATGGGGAAGTGTTGCCGATCGCACTGTCGGTTTTTCAGGAGCTGATTTAGAAAATATGCTTAACGAAGCGGCCATTCACGCAGCAAGGGCAGATAAAAAAGAAATTGAAGCGGCGGATATTGAAGAAGCAGCTACAAAAGTGAAGTTAGGTCCTGCTAAAAAGAGATTGCAAAGCGAAGAGGATAAAAAAATTACTGCTTATCATGAAGCGGGACACGCGATAGTTACACACTTTTTGCCCAAGATGGATCCCGTGCAGCGAATATCAATTGTTGCCCGTGGTATGAGCTTGGGACATACGCTTATTCCTCCGGCAGCTGATCGGACGCACGAAACTAAAAGCAGAATGCTGCAACAAATAACTGCCATGTTGGGCGGACGGGCTGCTGAGGAAGAAGTATTTAACGAAATGACCTCGGGAGCATCTAATGATATCGAGCAGGCAACTCGACTTGCCCGTGCTATGGTTGTGGAATATGGCATGAGTGACCTCGGACCAATCAGCTTGGGACCGCAGTATGATGTTGATGAAATGGGTAAAACACAGTGGTACGAACCGGGACAGATTTCTCCTGCGATGCAGGAAAAGGTTGATAATGAAATTAGAAAGCTCGTAGAAGTAGCTTATAAAAATGCTGCGTCTGTTGTAAAAAGCCACAGGAAGGAAATTGATGCTGTTGTTAGTAAACTGATTGAAAAAGAAACATTGGACAAAGAGCAATTTGAAGAGGTTGTAGGGAAGAAGGGAAAGTAGTTGTATTCAGTATTTTGTATTATGAATAATGTATTTATACTATATACATAATACGAATTCATTGACTCGTTTCTGCTAAAATATCTCCATAATGTCTAAATTGGTTCTTATTGATGGCAACGCGATTCTTCATCGGGCCTATCATGCACTTCCTCCCTTGATCGCGAAAGACGGGAAGCCGATAAATGCCGTATATGGGCTAATTTCAATGCTTCTTGGTTTAATCCAGACTCTGAGGCCGACCCATATCGCATTTTGCTTTGACAGAAAAGAACCGACATTCCGGAAAAAAGCGTTCGTTTCATATCAAGCACAACGTCCTGCAATGGATGATGACCTTTCTTCACAATTTGAGAAAGCACGAAAAGTAATCAGAGCGATGAATATTCCGGTTTATTCAAAAGCAGGTTTTGAGGCTGATGACGTTATTGGAACGCTAGCGTTCCAATCAACTAATAACTTGAAACATATTACTAATAATAAGTCATCAGTTATAAGTCATAAGTTAATTGACGAAGTTGTTATTGTTACAGGGGATAGAGATATTCTCCAGCTGGTTGATGAGCGAATTAAGGTTTACTTGCCGATTAAAGGGGTTAGTGAAGGAAAGGTATACGACAAAAATGACGTATTTCTTAAAATGGGGTGTACACCTCCGCAGATTGTTGATTATAAAGCATTGGTGGGCGATCCTTCCGACAATTATCCGGGAGTGCCGGGAATCGGCCCAAAGACAGCTACTGCTTTATTGGCAAAGTATGGTAGTTTTGAAAATATCTATAAACAGTTAAGCGAAATCTCTCCAAGTACAAGAAAAAAATTAGAAGACGGGAGAAAATCGGGAGAAATGTCTTATCACTTAGCAAAAATTGTGACCAACGTTGATGTGGATGTAGACCTAAGCACAGCAGAGAAGTGGAAAGTTGATGGAGATGAAGTATTAAAGACTTTCAGTGAGTTCGGTTTTAAAACATTAACTGGAAGGGTTAAGAAGGTTGGCAAAGAGTTGGAGACAGAGAAGCAGCTGACTCTTATTTGAATAATGCTATATGTAGTATGAATTATGGGAGATAAAATAGTTACTTTTACCGATCTTAATGCTTGGAAAGAGGGGCATAAGTTGGTCTTAATGATTTATAGAATCACGAACTCTTTTCCTAATAGGGAAATATATGCTTTGATCGATCAATTAAGGAGAGGTGTTGTTTCTGTAACAAGTAATCTTGCGGAAGGTTTCAGCAGGCGTGGAGTTAAGGAAAAAATACAGTTTTATTCGATGGCGCTTGGGTCTTTAACTGAGTTACAGAACCAAATTATTGTTGCAAAAGATGTAGGTTATTTGAAGGAAAAGGAAAATTCGATAATAGAAATTCAAACCGTGATAGTTCATAAATTAATAAATGGCTTAATTAAAGGAATTAAATCCCGTAATACATAATTCATTATTCATAATTCATATTATGAAAGTAGCACTTGTACACGACTATTTAAAAGAATACGGGGGAGCAGAAAGAGTTCTTAAAGTACTGACTGAGATGTATCCTGAAGCCCCAATCTATACTGCATTTTATGTGCGAAATTCGACGGCAGGAAAGGAATTCGCTGGTAAAGATATTAAGGAAAGTTGGCTCGCGCCAATTTTAAAAATAGGCAAACTTTATAGCCCCCTGAGGTTTCTAGCACCGCTTATTTGGGGAAGAATGGATTTATCGGACTATGACTTAGTTATTACATCATGCAGTTGGTATATTACCCGGGGATTTAAGGTAAGTCCGAGAACGAAAGTCGTTGCATATTGCCATACACCACCACGCTGGCTTTACGGCTACGAAACATCGGTCGGTTTTAGAAAGTTTTGGCCTGTAAAGATATATGCCGCAATCGTAGGCCATTTCATGAGAATGTATGATTTTGCGTCTGCGCAAAATCATACCCCTCGAAGCCTTGTGCGAAGTGGGGTAGATTATTTTATTGCTAACTCAGAAAACGTTAAGAAGCGAATTGAAAAGTTTTACAGGAGAGATTCAACAGTCATTTATCCACCGGTTGATATTGAAAAAATTATTAATTTCACTACAGCACTACGTAGTAGTGTAGTGAAGAAACAAGAAACATATTTTTTAATTGTTTCGAGAATTGTCGGAGCTAAAGGATTGGAAGAGGCGGCGAAAGCATTTAGAAACCTTCCTTATAAACTGAAAATAGTTGGAGAAGCGCATGGGTACTCAAATGTCAAAAGTCAAATGTCAAAAGTCAAATCGCAGAATATAGATTTCTTGGAGAGGGTAACAGATGAGAAATTGTGGGGGCTATATGCCAGGGCAAAAGGTTTTATTGCTTTGGCGCGGGATGAGGATTTTGGGATGACTGTAGTTGAGGCTCAGGCTGCAGGAATACCCGTAATAGCTTTTAATGGCGGAGGATTCAAAGAGTCGGTGATAGATGGCGTAACAGGGATTCTTATAAATAATACTGATGAAAAAACATTGAAAAAAGCAATCGAAAGATTTAACAAAATTAAGTGGGATGAGAATAAGCTCCGAAATAATGCCAGGAAATTTTCAAAAGAGCGATTCGTTAAAGAGATTGAGGAGTATATATGGAGAATTATGAATTAAGAATTATGAATTTGGTATTATGGATAAAAATGCTCTATACATAATTCATTATTCAAAATACTAGATACGAAACACATGCCTGAATTACCGGAAGTAGAGACGATAAAATTACAGCTGCAAAAGTTTCTTGTCAGACACAGAATTACTGAAATAGAAGTCAAGAATACAAAGATTTTCACTGGGAATCCAAAAGATATTACAAAGGCCAAGATAATAGGAATTCGACGATTCGCAAAAGTTTTAACAATCGACCTGTCAAATAAGAAATCTTTGGTAATCCATATAAAGCTCACTGGGCAATTAATCTACAAAGGCCCGAATTTGCAAGACGGAGAGATCTTATCGAAAAAGGTAGTGGGAGGCGTTCCCGGACCGCATACTCATGTTATTTTTCACCTCGATAAGGGTGGATTTTTATATTACAACGACGTTAGACGATTTGGCTGGATTAAAGTTTTTGATACAGATAATGTTGAGAAGGAAGGTTTTGTAAAAACACTTGGACCGGAACCGTTTAAGAATCTGGATTTCGAATATTTTAAAAGCATACTCTCTAAAACCTCGCGGGCAATAAAAGTTGTATTGATGGATCAAAGTAAGATTGGCGGAGTCGGTAACATTTATGCCAACGACGCATTGTGGTTATCTAAAATTAATCCAAAAAGACCCGCCAAAGAATTGACTGAAACGGAGGCAAAAAGTCTTTATGATGCCGTTCATAAGGTTTTACAAGCAGGCATGAAATATGGGGGAGCCAGCGAGCTAGCATTTGTAACGCCGGACGGCAAAGAGGGAGAATACCAAAAACACACTTTAGCTTATGGGCACGAAGGAGAAGTTTGCGGCCGTTGTCATAAGGCTAAATTTATCAAATACTTTCTTTCAGGTCGAGGAACCTATGTTTGCCCCCGGTGTCAAAAGGCATGATTATCTCAAAACTTTACCTCACGGACTTTAGAAATTTTAACAAGAGAAGCTTAGGATTGTCTGAGAATATTTCGGTTATTGTTGGACCGAATGCAATCGGAAAGACAAATGTACTTGAGGCAATGTTCCTGATGTCTTCAGGCAAGAGTTTCAGGGCAAGATTGGAAGAAGAAATGGTTGCGTATAATTCCGAGATTTCGCGGATTAAGGGACTGATTCGCGCGGATAATCAAAATACTAAACTTGAAGTTGTATTAACCAGAGGGAGGATAGAAATAGGAGAGAATAAGTTTGAGAAAGTACCAAGAAAGAAGTTGTTGGTGAACGGTGTTGCTAAGAGACTTCTTGATTTTGCGGGAAATCTAAAGGTGGTGCTCTTTGGTCCGTGGGATTTAGATTTGGTTACCGAATCACCAAGTCTTAGGCGGAGGTTTTTAGATAATGTATTATCACAGGTTGATAGGGATTACAGGCGGGCAAGTCTATCTTACGAAAAAGGCTTACGTCAAAGAAACAAATTATTATGGCAGCTGAGGGAAGATTCTTCGGTGGCTTTCAGGAATACAGGACGGGCGAGACTTCTTTTTTGGGATAAACTCTTAATAAGAAACGGTGATTATATCGCGCGCCGTAGGGAAGAATTTATCGACTTTGTGAATTCCCATAAATCGCAAATCAGCACAGATTATTCTCTAGAGTATGATAAAAGTGCGATATCTGAATCAAGGCTACAGGAATATAAAGAAGAGGAGATAGCGGCTGCGACGACTCTTGTCGGACCCCATAGAGATGATTTTATCTTCAGAATATCCGGTCACAAGTCTCAAGTCACAAGTCTCTTTCGGGAACTGGCGCCATATGGGTCCCGCGGGGAACAAAGGATGGCTGTTTTATGGCTGAAACTAGCTGAGCTGGACTTCATTAAAGAGAGTACGGACGAAAAACCGGTGCTGCTTTTGGATGATATTTTTTCTGAGCTTGACCATGAGCATCGGGGAGTTGTAATGAAAGTTGCCCGAAGCCAGCAAACGATAATTACGACAGCCGATCCGCATTTTGTTGAGCATGTTAATGCACATTTGATAACTCTTAAGTAATGCGAAATCCTAAGAAGCTTCAGCGGGGTAGGGTTGAAAACTTAAAAGGTGTAGCAAAAATCGAATTGCTAAGGTAAAATATAATGTATGACTGAAAGCAGGGAAGGATTAGTAAACCGGATGGACAAATGGGGAAATGCTGTTGCAGGCCATCAGGGACAGAGATGGTCAGATTGGATGAGAAATAAATACAACTTAGGTTCTAAAGAAAAACCAAAAAAGACCGGGAAAATAAAACCTAAAAGATACCAATCGACAGTAAGATTGGGTTATACAGCTGATCATACTGAACCTAAAGATTAATCTTTCTTCTCTGCAATCTTACTCAACTGATAAGTTACAATAACAGCTAAAACCGTGACTATCAGGGCATAAATTAGTTGAGAAATTAACCCCGAGGACGCTCCAATTAAAGGTCTAATTACTTCTTTAACCAGTGTTTGAATAAAGTCGTTCCAGGCAAGGGCAGCAACGAGTCCGAAGCCGCTTGTAGCCAAAGTTAGCATCTGTTTTGCAATTTGCTTTTTAATTTCCTGTGCCTCGCTTGTTAAATTGTGGAGTTCTTTTGCGTTTTCGGCTTCTTTTTCTGGCATGATAAATATAGTATACAATAAGATCAGAGAATCTGTGTATCGGAGAACCGGAATACTCTGAATACTCGGATATCCGGATAACCGGAAAATCAGTGTACCAGACACTTTTTATCCCGGTGATCTGATTCTCTGGACTTCCGACTATCTGATACTCTGAGTTATCTGGTTCTCTGAAAATATGATTAAAGTATTCAATCAATCAGAACTTAATAAGTTATATAAACCAGCCTCAAATTCTACTGGGGAAGACAACGGGCAAGTAACTATAATAGGCGGGTCTGAACTTTTCCACGGAGCGCCGATTTTAGCTTTAAAAGTTGCTTCAAGAATTGTAGATATGGTTTTCTTTTCGAGCCCGGAAAAATCCATTGGCCATATAGCTGAAACAATGAAATCAAAACTGATGTCTTTTATTTGGGTACCTTGGGAGGAAATAGAAAATTATATTGAAAAATCGGATGCAGTTCTAATCGGTCCGGGTTTCAAAAGATACAAAAGTGAGTTAAGAATAAAGAATCATGAATTAAGGAGTAATGCATTGGGTGAGGACGGAGAATTGTCGAGAAAAATAACTGAAAGGTTATTAAAGCAATTCCCAAAGAAGAAGTGGGTTATTGATGCAGGAAGTTTGCAGACAATGGAAGCCGATTGGATTCCAAAAGGGTCAATTTTGACCCCGAATAGGAAAGAATTTGAAATGCTTTTTGGAAGCGAGATACGTAATACGCGATATGAAATACGAGGAGAGCAGGATCGTATTGCGTCTCTCGTCTTGCGTATTGCGAAAAAACATAAATGTGTGATTGTGTTGAAGGGTTCGGTAACGATGGTGGCGTTACCGGAAGATGTGGTAATCGTCAAAGGGGGGAATGCGGGAATGACCAAAGGCGGAACCGGAGACGTTTTAGCTGGGCTAACGGTTGGGCTTTTGGCAAAGAACGAGCCTTTCCTGGCAGCCACGTCGGCTTCGTATATTGCTAAGGCGGCAGGTGATGAGCTTTATAAGAAAGTTGGAGTAAATTACAACGCTGATGATTTAGCCAACCAAATCCCAGAAATACTCGGTAACTTTTAAGGCCATTCACCCTGAGCGAACTTGTCCTGAGTGTAATCGAAGGGGCCAAAGGGTAATTACCCTGAGCGTAGCCGAAGGGCGGTATGTTTCCGTAAATATCCGACACTAAGGTCTCACCAATGGTGGCTTCATACCCAGACTTATATGCGGTCTGTGGTAGTGGTATCTCTCAAGGTAG